>ERZ835109.7-NODE-7-length-259651-cov-28.501098_pt1 | contig 259651 bp, 278 predicted proteins | sample MGYA00519946_ERZ835109 | MGnify/ENA primary metagenome ERZ835109 (study PRJEB31850, sample SAMEA3708771) | human gut metagenome | biome: human gut; feature: human-associated habitat; material: faeces | place: China | collected 2014 ...
GATCTATAACAAGCATAACCGCAGCTACTTTGAAGCACTTGAAGTAAAAGCTGAGAAAATGGCTAAGAAGTATGATTGTGCCTTTGTGGATAATGAAATGCCTTATGGCAGAGTCTCGCAGGGGCATCCGGTGATCGTAGATTATTTCTATCATGAGGAAATCCGTGGGACAGAGAATACCGGAAAAAGAAATCGCTAAATTCCAGTTTTTGAAACTGAGAAATCGGGATTTATGGAGGAAAATTGTTTATGAAAAAGTTTAGAACCGTAGCATCTGTCATTATTATGGTCATTGCCGGAATAGTAGGTTTCTTCATTGGTGCTTTCTTGAATGAACCAATGGCTGGCACAATTCTGTTTTCAATGATTGCCGGAATTGCTTGCATTGTCTACGCCATAGATAATCATGAAGAATAGGGCAAATTCAAGTTTGTCGAGGAGTTGCCAGGTCAGGTGTCAAATAGATGAGGATGCAGAACCAACTATGCGCAAAAGACAAGTTTAACGAATAGTTCTATGGAAAGATGACTCTGTAACGCTTCTTAAAGCTTGTTTTGGCTGTTTTAACAGATTTCCGCGGAATCCAACAATATGGTGAATGGGCCGTCATTTAGCAGGGATACTTTCATATCAGCACCAAAGATTCCTTTTTCTACCTTGGGAATACTTTCGCGGCACCTGCTGATGATATATTCGTACAGTTCATTCGCCATATCCGGTTTACCGGCGTTGATAAAGGACGGACGATTTCCTTTTTTGCAATCTGCGTACAGTGTAAATTGTGATACCAGCAACAATTCACCGCCCACAGCATGCAGATCCAGATTGGCCTTGCCCTGGGCATCTTCAAAGATCCGCAGACCAAGAAGCTTTTTAATCATTTTATCGGCAATTTCCCTGGTGTCTGTCTCAGCCACACCGATCAGCACCAGAAAGCCTTTGCCGATGCTGCCGGTTACCTCACCGTCTACCTTTACCTCTGCATGCTGTACCCGCTGTATTACAAATCGCATCTGTCTACTTCTCTCCTACGTTTTTCTCTTCTTGATCTTTTTTATTCTGCTCGAAATCAGCTTGATCTTTGATCTCATGATCCCTTTGCAGCCTGGAATCCAGCTGATGGAATCCTTCCTCATCAATATTCTTCAGATAAGAGTACTTTACAGTCTCTACCGGCAGATCCTTTTTTCGAAGGAAGGTATTGACTACTGCCTTAATCGCCGCATAAATTACCGCAAAAATGGGCACACCGACGATCATACCAAGGATTCCAAATAATCCTCCGAATACCGTGATCGCAAAAATAACCCAAAATCCCGTAAGTCCTGTGGAATCACCAAGAATCTTGGGGCCTAAGAAATTCCCGTCAAACTGCTGTAATACCAGAATAAACAGTACAAAATAAACACAGTTTAGCGGATGCATCGGGTCGACCACCAGGATCAGAATAGCACTGGGAATCGCTCCAAGATAAGGACCAAAGAAAGGAATAATATTCGTTACACCTACGATTACACTGACCAGAGCTGCATAAGGAGTCTGAAGTAAGGTGGTTCCGATAAAGCATAGACATCCGATAATAAAGGAATCTACGATTTTACCACCAATGAATCCGATAAAAGTATTGTGAGTAAAACGAAAACTTTTGATCAGTCGGTTGGCGGACTTCTGTTCAAAGAAAGCATATGCCATTTTCTTTGCCTGTCCGGCAAACTTTTCCTTACTTGCCAGAACATAAATAGAAATAACAAATCCTATAATGAAATCCCACAGACCTTTCAGAATATTTATCACACTTAAGGATACTGTCATGATCACCTGACTGGTCTTGGTCAATACTGTATCATTTAACCAATTCTCCAGCTCTACGGAATATTTATCAATCAGAAAAGTAATCTGACTGCCCAATTCCGGATTATCATCCATGATCTTACTGATCCATTTTGTAAAATTGCTGATATAGGTATCAAAATTAGATGCAATGTTTACAATACTGGGAACAATCTGAGAAAGCATCATGGCAACCAGACTGTAGATCAGGGCAATAAACAAAAATGCTGTGATCAGAATGCCGATTCCACGGACAATGGAATTGCGCTTCTTATTTTCCTTCACCTTCAGCTTCCGGCACAAAAGGAATAACAGCTTTGTCTCTATATAATTCAATACCGGAGTCAACAGATATGCCGTCACCAGACCATATAACACGGGCATAAGAATTCCTGTGATCGTATGGAATCCTGTTTTGATACTGTTCCCATGGAATAACAGATAATAGAAACAGATACTGGCTGCAATGGTCAGAAATGCGGTCAGACCCCAACGAAAATATTTATTGTTTTTAAAGTCGTATTTCATTTAACTACACCTTTCTTCATAAAATCTTATCTCTTTTAATATACTATGGTTTTGCACTCACCACAAGAAGAAATCTGTCGTTTTTGTTGAAAAAGAATTCCCGGCAGTATAAAATAGATACCAGTAAAAGAATGGAGATAACAATGACATTACAAAAAGTATTGAGCCGTGTCAGACAGGCTGTGGATGATTATCATATGATCGAAGAAGGTGACCGGATCGCAGTGGGGATCTCCGGCGGTAAGGACAGCCTTACTCTCCTGCTGGCTTTATATGAACTCAGCAAGTTTTATCCGAAGCATTTTACGCTTATTGCAGTAACAGTCGATCTTGGATTTCTCAATCTGAATCTGGATGAAATCCGTACTCTTTGTGCTGACAGAAACATCCCTTATACCATAGTGGATACTTCTATTGCCCAAATCGTATTTGAAGATCGTAAGGAAGACAATCCCTGTTCCCTATGTGCCAAAATGCGAAAAGGTGCTCTGAACGATGCCATCAAGGCGGCTGGATGTAACAAGATTGCATACGCACACCATGAAGATGACGTGGTGGAGACTATGATGCTGTCCCTCTTCTATGAGGGTCGTCTGCATACATTCTCTCCGGTAACTCATCTGGATAAAACAGACTTGACCGTGATAAGACCTCTGATCTACATGAGGGAATCGGAAGTCATCGGCTTTGTGCGCAAATATCAGATTCCTGTCGTAAAAAGTCCCTGTCCCGCCGACGGACATACCAGGCGAGAATATGTCAAAGAACTGCTTGGGAAGCTTAACAGAGAGAATCCAGGTGTCAAGGATCGTATATTTACGGCAATTCAAAAAGGAAATATGGAAGGATGGACCGATTACTTTGGCAGTCATTAAAGAAGAAAATTACCACGATGAACAAAATAAGAACAATATTCTGAAGCTTCGTAAGGTACTGGATACGCTTCCACCGTTCTGCAGGGATTTCTTTCGTGGAATCGAACCCTATACATCCACCAGAACCAGGCTTGCCTACGCTTATGACATTCGTCTCTTTTTTGAATTTCTTCATGAGACGAACAGCTTTTGTAAAAAAAGAGAGATTACCGAGCTGCCTTTGTCCGTTCTGGATATGGTACAACGGACGGATATCGAAGAATATCTGGACTATATGAGCCTGTATCAGAAGGACGGAAAAGATATCACCAACGAGGAACGCGGCAAGGCAAGAAAACTTGCCGCTCTTCGGAGTTTCTATAATTACTATTTTCAGAGTGAACGCATTGAGAAAAATACCGCGGCACTGGTTCCCTTGCCGAAACGCCACGAAAAAGAGATCATCCGGTTAGAGCCCAACGAAGTGGCGATTCTGCTGGATCAGGTGGAGGACGGCACCAAGCTGACCAAAAAGGAACTGGAATATCATAAGAAAACCAAGCTTCGCGATGTAGCGCTTCTGACACTTTTATTGGGAACCGGTATTCGTGTATCGGAATGTGTGGGACTGGATATTAACGATGTGGATTTCGATAACGGTGGCATCAAGATCCGGAGAAAAGGTGGGTATGAGGCAATCGTCTACTTCGGAGATGAAGTAGAAACCGCTCTGCTCGACTATCTGGAACAGCGGGAACATATCATCCCCGCGGAGGGACATGAAAATGCATTGTTTTTGTCCTTACAGAATCGTCGTATGGCAGTCCGTTCCGTAGAGAATCTGGTAAAAAAATACGCTTCCCGCGTTACCACCCTGAAGAAAATCACGCCCCACAAACTACGCAGTACATACGGTACCGAACTATATAAAGAGACCGGCGATATCTATCTGGTAGCGGATGTTCTGGGACATAAGGATGTCAATACCACAAGAAAACACTACGCAGCGTTGGAAGAACAACGCCGTAAGCAGGCAGCTAATGCCTTTCACCTGCGGGAACACTCTGACAGACATTCGGAGCATCCGGACAACTAATAGCCGTGTGAAAAATAAGCTATCATGCTTATTTTTCACGCTAATTACTTCACAAAATCATAGGAATAATAGGGTACGATCAGTGTCTGTCCGGCTCTGATCGAGTCTTCTTCTGCCATATGATTAATACTCTGTACTTCTGCAATATATTCTTTCTTATTCTTATATTCATCATAATCGATGTAATCATCGGACAGATCCCACAAGGTCTCTCCGTAGGCAACGGTTACCTGTGTATAATATTTGAACTTCAGCTGATCTTCCCCAGAGCTTGCCAGGGAACGGATTCCGTGATAGGACACTGCACAGAATGCAATCACACAGATGGTAGCAAGCATGGTAACTATTCTGCGCTGCAGCTGACGTCTCCGTCTCAGCTGTCTCTTATATATTCTTAACTCTCTGTCTGTCATATAGTATACACTCTTCTGTACTCTCATAACGCATTTCACCTCATATAAGAAAACGTGTTCGGGAACATTTGTTCTTTATGTTTGTATTATATCGAACATGTATTCTGATGTCAAGCAAAAAATCGAACATATTTTTGGAATATATGTTTGCTTTTTAATTTTTGCTATGCTATAATCATTATATAAATTAACAACAAGAACCAGCATTTATCGGAGGTCATTTATGGGTTATGGAAAGATCACTGCCAAGCAGCAGGAAATATTAGATTATATCAAGGATGAAATTTTGAAGAGAGGTTATCCCCCTACTGTCCGTGAGATCTGTGAGACGGTGAATCTAAAGTCTACTTCTTCCGTGCATTCTCATTTAGAGACTCTGGAGAAGAACGGCTACATCCGCAGAGACCCGACCAAGCCCCGTGCCATTGAAATCTGTGATGACAGTTTCCAGATGGTACGTACCGAGATGGTAAGCCTCCCTGTCATCGGCAATGTTGCTGCCGGACAGCCGATCCTCGCTGAGGAGAATATTCAGGACTACTTCCCCGTTCCCGCCGATGTGGTTCCCAAGGGAGAATCGTTCATTCTGAATGTTCGTGGAGAATCCATGATCAATGCCGGTATTTTTAACGGCGATCGTGTCTTCGTACATGCTCAGAACACAGCACATAACGGCGAGATTGTCGTAGCTTTGATTGATGATTCCGCTACGGTCAAGACATTCTACAAGGAGAAGGGACATATCCGTCTCCAGCCGGAGAACGACACCATGGATCCCATCATCGTCGATGACTGCCAGATCCTTGGCACTGTGTTTGGTGTATTCCGCTTTTACAGATAGCAAAACAGCCTGCAGCGTGATTTTCTGCAGGCTGTTTTTAACTATATTTTACATTTAGTTCTCTGGGAATCTTACTTTCATATAAGAAATGATCTCATCTACGCATCTCTCATATCCCAGCTTAGAGCTATCCAGACACAGATCGTAATTTCTTGCATCTGTCCATTCCCGTCCGGTATGATACTTATAGTACTCCGCACGGTGCTTATCCGTCTTATTAATAAAGCGCTCCAATTCCTTCGGGCTCATGCTATGCTTCTTTGCTGCGCCTTCCAGACAATATTCCTTCGGGGCATGAATAAATACGCTGAGGACATTGGGGTAATCCTTCAACACATAATCCGCACAACGACCGATAATGACGCAGGATTCCTCCTTTGCCAGGTCACGGATGATCTTCGCCTGATAGTTAAACAGGTTATCTGTAGATGTGAAATCATCGCTTTCCGGAGGGATCAGTTCTCCGTGATATTCTTTTTTGGCAATATGAAACAGACTGGTGTTTTTCACTTTTTCGTCCGCATTCACGAACAGAGCCTCATTGATTCCGCTGTCATCGCTGGCAAGCTTCATCAGTTCTTTGTCATAATAATGGACATTCAGCTTCTTTGCCAGCATCTCGCCGATGGTTCTTCCTCCGCTTCCATACTGTCTTGCAATGGTAATAACTACATTATTCATTCCAATCACCATACCTTTCTGTCTCTGCTGCTTCCACCCGCAGCGACTTACACCAAGGGTCATTCACCCAGATATGCTTTCTTAATGGAATCATTATTCAGAAGGTCACTTGCTTTGCCTTCCAAAACGATCTTACCGGTCTCTAATACATACGCTCTGTCTGCGATGGACAATGCCTTCTTCGCATTCTGCTCTACTAACAGAACCGTAGTACCACTCTTGCTTACCTCCTGGATAATATCAAAGATCTCATTTACGAAGATCGGAGACAATCCCATGGACGGTTCATCCATTAAAATGATCTTGGGATGAGACATCAAGGCTCTGCCCATTGCCAGCATCTGCTGTTCGCCACCGCTTAAGGTTCCTGCCATCTGGTTCTGACGTTCTTTTAAACGGGGAAAACGATCAAATACTGTCTCTAAGGTCTGAGCGATCTCTTCTTTATCTTTTCTGGTGTAAGCACCCATCATCAGATTCTGTAATACGGAAAGCTGTGCAAATACTCGTCTTCCCTCCGGTACATGCGCCATACCCATGGATACGATCTTGTGTCCGGGGATCTTAACCAGATCCTGACCTTCAAAAGTAATGGAACCTTCCTTCGGCATCAGCAGTCCGGATACGGTATGCAGGATTGTCGTCTTACCGGCACCGTTGGCGCCGATCAGTGCAATGACCTCACCCTCATCTACATGGAAGGACACACCCTTTATGGCCTGTATCATGCCGTAATATACTTTGATATCATTTACCTCTAACATTGCCATAGTCATCTATCCTCCTATTCGCCCAGATAAGCCTTGATGACTTCCGGATTGTTCAGCACATCACTGGTCTTACCCTGACACAGCACACGACCGAAATTCAACACCGTAAGTTCCTCACAGATTCCGCTTACCAGTTTCATGTCATGCTCGATCAGAAGGATCGTCATATCAAAATGCTCTCTGACAAAACGAATGGTATCCATCAGTTCCTGCGTCTCGTTGGGATTCATACCTGCAGCAGGCTCATCTAACAGAAGAAGCTTCGGTTTGGTAGCCAGTGCTCTGGTAATCTCTAACTTTCTCTGTTTACCGTAGGGAAGATTATCAGCCAGTGTATCTGCTTCCGCTTCCAGTCCGAATACCTTCAGAAGCTCCATGGCTTCCTCCGTCATCTGCTTTTCTACTTTATAATATTTGGGCAGACGTAAAATTCCCGTAATGGTACTGTAACCCATATGGTTGTGCAGTCCTACTTTTACGTTATCGATTACAGACAGATCCTTGAAAAGCCGGATATTCTGGAAAGTTCTTGCAATACCCGCCTGGTTGATGTCGATAGTCTTTTTGCCGGTGATATCCTTGCCATCCAGAGTAATAATTCCCTCTGTGGGTTTATATACGCCGGTCAGCAGATTAAATACGGTGGTTTTTCCGGCACCATTGGGACCGATCAGTCCATACAGTGCACCTTTTTCAATACTGATATTAAAATCATCTACCGCACGAAGTCCGCCAAAAGAAATGCCTAATTTTTTTGCCTCTAATAATGCCATGATTATTCAGCCTCCTTTTTCACAGACTTCTTACTCTTAAATCCGGCTGCTACTTTCTCTCTCCATTCAATACATTTCGGAGCCCAGTTAAACAGCATCATAACGATCAGTACGATGGAATAGATCAACATACGATAATCGTTCAGTCCACGTAAAAGTTCCGGCAATAACGTCAGAATTACAGAAGCAATAATGGAACCGCGGATGTTACCGATACCACCCAGTACAACGAACACCAGAATCATAATAGACATATTGTATCCGAAGTTCTTAGGCAGTGCTGTCAGGGTAGACAGATTGTGTGCATACAATACTCCTGCCACGCCTGCAAGAGCTGCGGAGATAGAGAAAGCCATCAGCTTATATTTGGTAATATGAATTCCCACGGATTCCGCTGCAATGGTATTATCACGAATAGCCATGATCGCACGACCGTCTCTGGAATGGATCAGGTTCAATACAATGAACAGTGTAACCAGTAATAACACAATACCAATGGTAAAATTGGAGTCATGAGGAGTTCCGGTGATACCCTGCGCACCTTTAATAATGACCTGCCCGTCCTCTGCCATATTCAGATCCATAGTGTTGGTAAAAGAAATGTGGAAACCATTCTCATCCAGTCCCACAAACAGAATATTGACCAGATTCTTAATGATCTCGCCAAATGCCAGCGTTACGATGGCAAGATAGTCACCCTTCAGGCGAAGTACGGGAATGCCGATCAGCAGGCCGAAAATACCCGCAAATGCTGCGCCGATCAATAACGCGACGAAAAAGCGAAGCCCGGAAGGCATTGCGGTATTTTCCATGACTTTGGAGAAAAAGGCACTGGTAAAGGCACCGATACACATAAATCCGGCATGACCGAGGCTCAACTCTCCCAGAATGCCTACCGTAAGGTTCAGAGATACCGCCAGAATCGCATAAGTACACAGAGGAACCAATAAGCCCTGAAGCAGACTGCTTACCACTCCGGCAGATACAAGGATCTGCATGATCACATAGGCTGCGATCACCATTCCGTAAGTAATAAGGTTATCACGGAAGGTTTTATTCATTTTCTTATTTGATAATTTCTTCATATTATACACCTGCCTCTTCCCTTATACTTTTTCCTGAATATTTTTGCCAAACAGTCCGGCAGGTCTTACCAAAAGTACAACAATCAATACTGCAAATACAATAGCGTCTGCCATCTGGGAAGATATGTAGGCTTTGCCGAAGATTTCAATAATACCGAGCAGGATACCGCCGACCAAGGCACCGGGGATGGAGCCGATACCACCGAATACAGCAGCTACGAAAGCTTTGATACCCGGCATGGAACCGGTATAAGGTGTCAGCGAAGGATATGCGGAACATAACAGCACACCTGCCACTGCAGCCAGACCGGATCCGATTGCAAAGGTAAGTGCAATGGTTCCGTCCACATTGATTCCCATCAGCTGTGCCGCTCCTTTATCCTCAGATACCGCCAGCATGGCCTGACCGGCTTTGGTCTTATTAATAAAGAGCATCAGGCCGGCCATAATAACCAGACAGGACAGAATCGTCACTATCGTCTCACCAGTAATATTGATCTGTCCGTCTGCCAGCTTCAGCGCCGGAACAGATACTACAGAGGTAAATGCCTTCGCATTGGCACCAAAGATCAAAAGTGCCACATTCTGCAGCAGATAGCTGACACCAATGGCAGTGATCAGTACCGCCAAAGGGGAAGTTGCCTTTCTCAAAGGCTTGTAGGCTACCTTTTCAATAGCCATTCCAAGCAGAGTACAAGCAACAACAGCTGCCAGAACACCAATCACAGGAGAAAGCCCCATGGTACTGCACATTGTATAAGTAATAAATGCACCGACCATAATAACATCACCATGTGCGAAATTCAGCATTTTAGCAATACCATATACCATGGTATAACCTAATGCGATCAGCGCATAGACACTTCCAAGGCTGATACCGTTGATCAGATAACTGATAAAACTCATGTGAACTACCTCCATTCATGCGAATGCACAAATTATCATCTAAAATAAAGTATAACAGAACATACCGGGAAAAACAACTGCTCCCCTATTATTGCAAAGTATTTGACATTAAGTAAAGAGGGCTACCCTGCGGTAACCCTCTTTGGAAACTTTGTCAGCAAAATTACATAGCCTTGTAAGCACCATTCTCGATCACAACAGCCTTAGGAGCCTTGTTAGCCTCACCGTCTGCGGTCCAGGTCATGCCGCTACCGGTCAGACCATCTACAGTGATCTCTGTCATGGCAGCCTTCATACCATCACAAATATCAGAAACACTCATATCAGGAGTAACACCGCTCTTCTCGATAGCAGCCTTGATCACATAGATAGCATCATAGCTGTCTGCTGCGAACTGGTTGGGAGTCTCGCCGTATTTTTCCTTATACTTAGTTACGAAAGACTGGGTCAGATCATCGGTTGCATCAGCTGCGAAAGGAGTTAACAGCATAACGCCTTCGGTCAGAGATACATCAAAGTTATCTACACCACCGAGAATACCATCCATACCGTCACATGAGAACCACTTGGGAGCATAACCCATAGCAGCTGCCTGTGTCAGGATAAGTGCGGATTCCTGATAATAAATAGGAAGGAATACCATGTCTGCTCCGGCATCCTTTGCCTTCTGTAACTGTACGGAGAAATCCGTCTTGTTATCAGCGGTAAAAGCTTCTGCTGCTACGATTTCAAACGGCTGATTCTCAGCTTCTTTTGCAAACTTCTCGTAAATACCGGAAGAATATACATCGGAGCTGTCATAAATAACGGCAATCTTCTCAGCCAGACCGTTCTCACCAATATACTGTGCGGATGCAAGACCCTGGTTAGGATCGGAGAAGCATACGCGGAAGTTGTTATCATACTGAACACATTCTACTGCAGAACCGGAAGGAGTAATCTGGAACATATTGTCCTCTTTGGTCTTGTCGGTAACTGCAATACATGCACCACTGGTGGTAGAACCATCAATGATCTGAGCGCCCCAGTCCTTTAATGCATTATAAGCATTTACGGATTTTTCAGCATCTGCCTCGTCATCCTGGAACTTGAATTCTACCTGATAACCGTTGATACCGCCTGCTGCATTGATCTCTTCTACTGCAATCTCTGCACCGTGCTGTACAGCCAGTCCATAAACTGCTGCGCCACCGGTAGTAGGTCCGATACCACCGATCTTAAATACGCTGCCGGATGCTGCACTGTCGGAAGATGCTGCACTCTCAGTTGCTGCGTTTGTACCGGTTGCTGCAGAACCATTGTCTGTATTACCACAGCCAGCCATAGCCATTACCATAGCAGATGCTACGGCAACACTTAAAAACTTGTTAAATTTCTTCATAATATCTTCCTCCTTTTTAACAATGTATACAAATATACAATGTATAATTGTTATTTTTGTATATTACTCGCTTCTATTTCCTTTGTCAATGGATTTTATTTTCTAATTTGATGTTTTTTGACATTAAAATAGATCAATCAAATCATATTTTAATATAAATATAGTATATTTTTTATTCCTGGGGAAAGACTATTTACGAAACAATCATTTAATAGAAACTTCAAAAAAATGTCTGTATGGAACTTACAGCAACAAAGTCCATACAGACAGGATAAGGAGATTTTATGGGTAATAAATATTTGGATGGAACCGCTCTCACCATAGCCATAATCGGTGCCGTGAACTGGGGGCTGATCGGACTTTTCCGCTTTGATCTTGTAGCCTTCCTGTTCGGTGACATGTCCTGGCTTTCCAGAATTGTATATGTGCTGGTGGGAATCAGCGGGCTCTATCTCGTCAGCTTCTTTCTCCATCTGGGAGACAATGAAGCTTAAAGTTCCTCTACGGGAATCTGTACGCCATCTCTCCAGATACGTTCCAGATCATAGAGCAGACGGTTTTCCTTGTCAAAGACATGTACGATCACGTCGCCAAAGTCTAACAGTACCCAGTTGGCTGTCTCATAGCCTTCGGTCTGTCTGGCAGGGAAACCGGCTCTTCCCAGTTTTTCTTCCACATTATCACATAATGCCTGAATCTGACTGGAATTATTACCACCGGCAATAATAAAATAATCTGCGATCACAGATACTTTACTGATGTCTATTACTTTAATATCTTCTGCTTTTTTATCATCCAATGCTTCTACGGCAAGCTTTGCCATTTTTCTGGATTCTTCGCTCATGCTGACTCCTCACACTTTCTATTTTATTGATTCATTCTTCTTATAATAGTTATAGGTTTCTTCTGTCATGGGATCCATCTCACCGTCTCCCGATTTCAGGTATTCCAGCGTATCCTCTAAAATCTTCGTCACGGCAGCATCCAGATCCGTAAATGCCAGGTGGCGGATCTGGGTAAGGTTCGGTGCCTGCTTTCGACCCGGTTCAATATAATCTGCAGCAAAAATGATCTGCTCCAGAAGAGTCATGCCCGGACGCCCTGTAGTATGATACAAAATTGCACTTAAGATCTCAGGATCTTCGATTTTATATTCCTTTTTCGCCAGATAGCTTCCCACTCTGGCATGTAAAAGATAGGGATTGCGCTTTTCCACATCCGTCGCGGGAAGATGATACTTTTCGCAGGCAGACAAAAGTTTATCATTTTCCATGCATTTGGCACAATCATGAAGCAGACCTGCGATCTGTGCACGCTCCACATCTTCACCGTATCGCATGGCAAGGGCCGCTGCCGTGTATTCCACACCTAATGTATGGGTAAAACGCTTGGGATCCTGTACTTTTTGCATCTCTTTGGTCAGTTTTTTTAAGATATCACTCATCCAGGTAAAGCCCCTTTTCTTCCATATATTCCCTCACTGCTTCCGGCACAAGATAGCGCACGGAAAGACCTTCGGATCTTCTTGCACGGATTTCCGAAGAAGATATCTCAATTCTTCGAAAAGAGAGCAACTGTATCTTCGCAGAAAAATGTTCCTCCAACTGACTGATCTTCTCCTGCATTCCCTTCATATCCGCATCTCCCCGTACCGCAGCTATAATCTCACAGGCAGCAAACAGGCGGTCTGCGCATTTCCAGTGTTCCATCGTAAATAGACAGTCAGCTCCGCAGATGAAATAAAAAATATGTTCCGGATATTCTCTGTGCAGCTGCTCCATGGTCTCATAGCTGTAAGAGTCTCCGGGACGTTTTATCTCGATGTCCAGGCAGCGGAATCTGTCGTTATCTGCGATAGCACGCTGTACCATGTCATAACGTTCTGTCCCGGGCAGAACCGTAATGCCCTCCTTTGTCTTCAGATAAGAACAGCCCGTCGGTATCATCCAAATCTGGTCTAAGTGTGCCGACTCCAATGCCTGTTCTGCCAACATCAGATGTCCTATGTGGATTGGGTTAAAGGTGCCACCCATAATGCCTATTCTGCTCATACTTCATCCCTCTGTACGGATTCCGATTGCAATATAACGATTAACGGGGCAGTTCGATCTTCGGCTTGTCCTTGTCCGGCTTATACAGTACGATTTTTTTGCCGATGACCTGTACCACCTGGGAGTGAGTACGTTCTGCCACCATCTCGGCGATCGCTCTGGGGTCATCGAAACAATTCTTCAACACGCCGATCTTGATCAGCTCGTTATTGTTGAAAGACTCACCGATGGCTGCGGTAAGTTCCGGAGTCAGGCTGGATTTTCCCACCTGGAAAATCGGATTCAGATTGCTTGCCAGACTCATCAAATAGGCTCTCTGTTTGCTCGTCATAATTTATTCCTTTCTCAAACGTTTCCATTTTTTACTTATAGTAATCAAAGGACAGACCATACATACGGACCGTATCCCCCTCCTGGATACCTAAGTTTTCCAGTTCTTCCAGAATTCCGGCATCCTTCAGGAAATTCTGGAAGAAAGTGAATCCCTTCTCGCTGTCCAGATTCGTATAACCTAACATCTTCTCGATCTTAGGTCCTTCTACTACATACTCGTCCTCTTCCTCATCATAGGTTACGGTATAGGCATCGTCCACAGATCCTGTCATGCTATCCGGGAAGTACTCCTGTGCGAAGACCGTAGTCTCTTCTCCAATTCCCTGAAGCATTTCATTTACTTCATATAAAAGCTCCTTTACACCCTGACCGGTTACTGCAGACATAGGGAATACCTTTATCCCCTTCGGCTCAAACTCTGCACGGATCGCCTCCACGGGGTCGGAGCCGTCCTCGGTGTAAATAGCATCGATCTTATTCGCTGCAATGACCTGGGGGCGTGCAGCAATCTCCGGATTATAGGCTTCCAGTTCCTTATTGATGGCATAAATATCCTGAATGGGATCTCTGCCTTCCGTACCTGCCGCATCCACGATATGGATGATCACCTTGGTACGCTCAATATGGCGCAGGAACTCATGTCCCAGTCCCACACCTTCGGAAGCACCTTCTATCAGTCCGGGGATATCCGCAATAACGAAACCACCGGTTCCTTCCAGATCCACCACACCCAAATTCGGATTCAGGGTAGTGAAATGATAGTTGGCAATCTTGGGTCTGGCATTGGTTACTCTGGACAGAAAAGTGGACTTACCAACATTAGGGAATCCCACCAGTCCTACATCGGCAATGACCTTTAGCTCCAACAAAAGCTCCAGTTCCTGCGCTGCCTGTCCCGGCTGTGCATACTTCGGAGCCTGCATGGTGCTGGTGGCATAATGTTGGTTACCGTTGCCGCCCTTACCGCCTTTTAGAAGAACAACCCGTTTGTTGTCTCCCGACATATCCGTAATTACCTGCCCGCTCTGTGCTTCTTTGATCACAGTTCCCGCAGGGACTTTGATAATAATATCTTCTCCGTCCTTACCACGGCAATTCTTTTTGCCGCCTTCTTCCCCGTCTCCGGCCTTGTACTTACGGATGTGCCGGAAATCGATCAGGGTATTCAGTCCCTCATCCACAACAAAGATCACGTCTCCGCCGTGACCACCGTCTCCACCGTCAGGGCCGCCACTGGGAACATATTTTTCGCGGCGAAAGGACACATGACCATCTCCGCCTTTACCGCTTCTTACGTAAATTTTAGCTCTGTCAGCAAACATTTTGTTCTCCTTTCCGACAAAATCCTTTACGGACTAAAAGGGCTTCAAACAATCAGTATGTTTGAAGCCCTGGTTAAATCAACTTATTTCTCTACAGGATATACAGAAGCCTGCTTCTTGTCTCTGCCCTTTCTCTCGAAACGGAGAACGCCATCAACTAAAGCAAACAGAGTATCATCTCCACCGATACCAACATTGACACCGGGATGGATCTTTGTACCGCGCTGTCTGTAAAGAATATTTCCAGCTTTTACAAACTGGCCATCAGCTCTCTTCGCACCTAATCTCTTGGATTCAGAGTCTCTACCGTTCTTGGTAGAACCAACTCCCTTTTTATGTGCAAAAAATTGAAGGTTAAAGTTAAACATGGTCTACACCTCCTCGATTTTTACTTGCAAATACTGTTCCCCGTACTGTCTGCTGAGATTCTGTAGTGAGAACACCATGGAATCCATCAGAAATACGGATTTGTCCTGCAGAACATCCTGAAAATCACATTTGATAAAGCCCGTCTCCTCGTTCTGGGTCAGCTTGAGTTCTTCACCTGCCAGTTGCGAAAGTGATCCGATGGTACTTTGTACCAGTACGGAAATCGCTGCACAGAGGATATCCGGTTCCGTACCGAATAATCTTTTTTTGGCATATCCTGCATGTCCCATGCAGTAGAATCCACGATAGATTCCCTCATGGTCCTTACGAATGATAATAGTTGTCATAACGATTACGCGTTAATCTTTTCGATCTTAACCTGAGTGTATGCTTGTCTATGACCATTCTTCTTGTGGTAACCGGTTTTTCTCTTGTACTTGTATACAATAACCTTCTTACCTCTACCCTGCTCCATAACAGTTGCAGTAACAGTTGCGTTAGCAACGTCAGCACCAACCTTGAGGGTATTGTCACTTACTGCGATCACCTGGTCAAAAGTAACAGTATTACCGGCTTCTGCATCGATCTTCTCAACTTTGATCACATCACCCTCAGAAACTTTGTACTGCTTTCCACCTGTTGCAATAATTGCGTACATAATAAGGCACCTCCTATTATTTACTCGCTAACTTTGGTGGTGTAAGACCTTAAAATCCAACACACTTATACCTAGTTATGCGGCATACCGTAGTATAATAGCATGAGGTGCCCTGATTCGTCAAGATATAATTGTAATATTTTTTGAAAAAATTTCAAAATTTCAAATACTTACTTTTCCATAATGTCGGCGTTGTTTTTCTTCTCGAAATCTTCCACGTACTGAATGATCAGCTTTACGGTTCCTTCAATACCGAGGATACTGCTGTTGATACACAGATCGTAGCTGTCAGCTCTGCCCCATTTCTTGGAAGAATAATAATTGTAATAACTCTGACGCTGCTTATCCTTCTTGATGATCATTTCCTTTGCCTTAGCCTCTGTCAGATCATATCTGGCCATGATACGCTTGGTCTTCACATCATCATCACCGAAGATGAACAGGTTAATGCAGTTCTTGTAATCTGCCAGTGCATAGTCTGCGCAACGGCCAACGATCACGCAGGGGCCTTCATCAGCGATCTTCTTGATCGTGTCGAACTGTGCCAGGAACACCTTGTGGCTGATAGGCATATCTACAAAAGAGGATGCATTGTAGCCGAAAGAATAAGTATCCATAACCAGATTATACAGGAAGGAATTCGTCGGTCTCTCATCATGATTCTGAATCATTTCCTCACAGAAACCACTTTCTTGTGCAGCTCTTGTAAGAAGTTCCTTGTCATAGCATTTGATTCCGAAATACTCTGCAACCTTTTCCCCGATCTCACGACCCGCAGAACCAAACTGACGTCCAATGGTAATAATAGTATTCATACACACACCCACTTTCTGCTGAACTTGATAACTAGCAATTTTTGTAGTTTTATTATACGTGATATTTAACAAAAAATCAACCAATTATCAGATTTTTTAGTCGCAATTCAACAATTTTTGCGTGATGAATACATTTTCTCTGCTATTTTCATGCCTTCTTCCGTACGCGCCAGTCCACCAAGTGCTGTTTCCCGCAGGGACGCATCCATTTTATCTCCCACTTCTTTCATGGCATCCATGACCTGATCCGGAGGGATACGGCTTGTAATTCCCGCCATGGCCATATCAGCAGCAGACAAAGCATTCACAGTGCCGATCACATTGCGCTTTACACAGGGGACCTCCACCAGTCCTGCCACCGGATCACACACCAGTCCCAGCAGATTCTTCATGGCCATAGCCGCTGCATTGGCGATTTGTGTGCAGTCACCGCCCTGGAGATATACCAGCGCTCCGGCAGCCATGGAACTGGCCGCTCCAATCTCCGCCTGACATCCGCCCGCAGCGCCACTAATGGAAGAACGGGTGGCTATGATCTGCCCGATTCCCGCCGCCACGTACATGGCTTTCAGGATTTTATCGGTATCTTTGCACCGCTTCTGAAAATAAGGCACCAGCACCGCAGGCAATACTCCGCAGGCTCCCGCCGTAGGTGCCGCTACGATACGTTTCATGCAGGCATTGGATTCCCCCATCTGCAAAGCTCCCGCAATACAGGTGTCTACATACTCTCCACACAGCGACTGGGGCTGGGCACTACGGATATATTCCTCCATTCGTCTGCCGTCACCGCCCACAAGCCCACTGGAAGAGTTCAGATTTCCTTCGTAAGTGGCTGCCGCAAGCAACATGGCATCCCAGGTGGCCCGCATGTGTTCCATGCTGTCCTCTTCGGATACATTCCGCTCCGCCATATCGTCCTCTAAGATCACCCTCCAGAATTCCTTTTCTTCTGTATGACATTTCTGCAATACCTGCTCAAACGACTGATAAGACATGCTTAATCCTCCACATTGATGTATGTCACCTTAATGATGCCATTCAGTTGCTCAAGCCATTCCACGGAATCCTGCGGCACCTCCTGATCCGTCTCTATGACCATAACTGCATAACCACCTCTTTTATCCCGGTACAGCTGCAAGGTCGCGATATTGACATTTCTCTCCGCCAGCATGCCTGTCACCTGTGCCACATGTCCGGGCTGATCCACGTTGTGTACGATCAGTGTGGGCTTTTCCGCAGTGAAATTCACTTCGATGCCGTCTAATTTTGCGATCAGGATTCGACCGCCGCCGATGGATGCTGCCTGAACCTCTATCTTCCGACCGTGTTCTCCGGACAGCCGCAGAACCGCAGTATTCGGATGGGCATCTTTTAGGGTAACCGTAGAAAAAGTAAACTCCATTCCGGCCTTTTTTGCCAGATCAAAGCTTGCCGGAATCCGGATATCATCCGGATGCATCCCTAAAAGTCCGGCAATCAATGCCTTGTCTGTACCGTGTCCGATTCCCGTGGTAGCAAAGGAACCATGCAGAAGGATCTCAGCCTTCCTCACATGGTCCTGAAGTAATTTTTCTGAAATATATCCGATCCGGACAGCTCCCGCAGTATGGGAACTGCTTGGGCCGACCATCACAGGTCCTAAAATGTCAAACAGATTCATAAACGCCTCATTTCTCACGCCAATACTGTCAGAAGATGTTCAAAATATTCCGGCAGAGGTGCGTCGATCTCCAGATATTCTCCGGTCGTAGGATGTATAAATCCCAATGTTTTGGCATGTAAGGTCTGTCCCTGTAATTTAAAGGGGCTCTTCCGGTTGGAATACACCTCATCTCCCAAAAGCGGGTGTCCGATACTTGCCATATGCACACGGATCTGATGGGTCCTCCCGGTCTCTAATACGCACTCTATATAAGTATATCCCTTGAATCTCTGTAATACCCGGTAATGGGTCACTGCACGTTTTCCGTTCTGATGATTGACCGCCATCTTCTTCCGGTCATTCGGATGTCTACCGATGGGCTGATCTATGGTTCCTTCCTCCTGCTCCAATTCCCCGAAACAGATGGCCCGATATCTCCGGTTAATGGAATGTTCCTTTAGCTGCTCTGCAATGCATCTGTGTGCTTTATCATTTTTGCAGGCGATCACGGATCCTGTGGTATCTCTGTCAATGCGATGCACAATTCCCGGGCGCAGCACACCGTTGATTCCCGACAGCTCATTCCCACAATGATACATCAGCGCATTCACCAGTGTACCGGTATAATGTCCCGCTGCCGGATGTACCACCATTCCTTTCGGTTTGTTCACCACAATGAGGTCCGCATCCTCATACAGGATATCCAGCGGAATATTTTCCGGTTCAATGTCCGGTTCCACCGATTCAGGAACGGAAAACACTACTTCATCTTCACACTTGACACGAAAGCTGCCTTTTACAGGTTTCCCATTGACCAGAACATTTCCATCTTTGATCAGCTTCTGAATAAAAGACCGTGACAGTTCCTCCGCCAACAGGCTGATGCACTTGTCGATCCGTTCGTCCTCCATGTCCTCAGCAATCTCAAATCGGAGTTCTTCCATTATTTCATCTCCCGATAACGGTTCTGCTTAAAATTAAGGAACTCCAGATCCTTTTCCTTATAGACAAACAAAAACAGAATAAACAGCCCAATCGTAGCGACCACCACATAAATATCCGCCACATTAAAGATCGGGTAATTGATCAATACAAAAGAAATAAAATCCACCACATAATCCAGGCGGAATCTGTCGATCATATTTCCGATGCCCCCGGCAATGATCACCGCGAGCAGAATATGAACAATACGGAATTTCTTCTGTTCGGGAAGCTTGAGCAGGAAAAACAAAAGCACTGCCAGGAATACGATCCCCACGAACAGAATAAACACTTTCTGGTTCTGCAGCATTCCGAAAGCAGAGCCTCTGTTCTCCAGATACTGCAGCTCCAGTACACCGTCAATAAGTACATAGGGCGCCTGCCCCTTCAGATGTACGACAGCCAGATGTTTCGTAAATTGATCGAATACCAAAAGTACCGCCGTGATCAGCACATCTATAAGTAACATAATAATACGACTCTTTTTTTCTTTATTCATGGGCATCCTCTTCACTAAAATTGATTTCTTCGATCGCAGCTAGAATCTCGTCATCTGTAACGGTTCTGTCAATGACTGCCTTACCGATCTTTTTAAGCAGAATAAATTTAATCTTACCGGCTTCCATCTTTTTATCGGATTTGGTAAGCTTCAGAATCTCCTGCGGATCAATATCATCCACGGAGATCGGAAGATAAAACGGTACGAACATATCGCGGATCTCATAGAATTCCTCCATGCTGAGCATTTCCTTTTTCCAGGAAATATAAGCAGCCGCCACGGTTCCCAGTGCAACACACTCCCCATGGTACAATTCAAAGTTTTTAGCCTTTTCAATAGCATGTCCGATCGTATGACCCAGATTTAAGAGTGCTCTGTCTCCCTGTTCGGTAGGATCCTTCTCTACCACCATCTTTTTAATGGAACAGGTACGGATCACCATCTCTTCCAAAGTGGCAGGCTCTCTCTCGCAGATCTCATACATGTTCTCGATCAGCCACTCATAAAATAAAGCATCCTTGATCAGAGCAGACTTCATAACTTCCGCAAAACCGGAATAGAACTGTCTCTCTTCCAGTGTCTTAAGTACCGAAAGATTCATATATACCAATCTGGGCATTTTAAAAGCGCCGACCATATTCTTATAACTGTCAAAATCCACGCCTGTCTTACCGCCAATGGAACTATCAACCTGCGCTAATAATGTGGTGGGAATCTGTACGAAATCAATGCCTCTTAAATACGTTGCCGCAACGAAACCAGTCAGATCGCCGGTCACGCCGCCGCCGAGTGCCAACAGCATATCCTTTCTGTCAAAGCCCTCTTCGATCAGATAACGATATACATCCTTTACCGTCTCCAGATTCTTGTTTTCCTCTCCGGCAGGAAATGCATATTTTACAATTTTGCGGCATTTCCCTTCTAAGAGTTCTGCAACCTGCGTTCCGTACAGTTCATCCACTCTGGAATCTGTGACAATGCATAATTTCTTCTCAGAAGCGCCCAGTTCCTGAAGTTCTTCCCATAAGCCGTCAAAAGACTGCTGAAATACAATATCGTAGCAAGGCTTTTTGTTGTAAAGCACCGGTAATCTCTGTGCCATATTTTTACCCTCCGGTTTGATTCCAAACCGTTCTTTCTGTGTTTTCATTCTTTTTCTTTTAAAAAACTTCCTACAGCCAGCTGCAGGAAGTTATCCGTTTATGACATTTTATGACATTCCGTTGTTAATAGGCATTTCAAAGGATCCGGCGCCACCGAAAATATCCTGGAAATCACCGGAGATATCTACGCTTGCCGGTGTGATGATAAATATATAATGCGATATTTTCTGTAAATTACCTGAGATTGCAAAACAGGATCCGGAAGTAAAATCAATGATTCTCTGTGCGATATCCACATCCAGACCTTCCAGGTTCAGTACCACTGTCCGGTTCGCCAGAAGTGTCTCTGTAATCTCCCGTGCATCCTCTACAGAAGTAGGTTTGATCACACAGACTTCCATGCCGGTTCCGGGCATTTTCTTGGTAACGGTACGATGGATCGGAGTAACCTTGGGCTGTGAAGTACGCTTTCCCTTATCATCCAGAGCCTCCTCATCCTGTGCCTGCTGTCTGTTCTTGGCAGCGCCGAATTTTTTCACAGGCTCTACTTCTTCCTCATCATCCAGATAATCGTCATCATAGAAACCTTCATCTTCTTCATCGTTCAGTTTCATATAATTCAGAAACTTATCCATTACACCCATGTTTACGAGTCTCCTTTATTAAAATCTTCTTAAAATATTCTTTATATCGTCTTACTGTAATCTCGCTCTCCGAAAATACCGGTTCCGACTCTGACGATTGCAGAACCTTCCTGTACTGCCACCGTATAATCTCCAGTCATTCCCATGGAAAGTATGCTCATAGAAACATTATCAATGTTTTTATTTCCGATGTCAACAGCTAATTGCCTAAGTTTCCGAAAATATATCCTGTTTTCCTCCGGGTCTTCCACAAAAGGAGCGATAGTCATAAGTCCCTTAATATGTACACCTGGTAAAAACGAAATATCGCGAACCAGTTTTTCGGTCTCTTCTGTTGTGGTACCAAACTTGCTCTCTTCCTGTGCCACATTGACTTCAATCAGAATATTAACTTCCACCTGTTTCTTCACAGCTTCCCTGCTGATCTCCTCTGCCAGTCTGAGACTGTCCACACTGTGGATCAGGTAGACCTTGTCCACAATATATTTTACTTTATTACGCTGTAAGTGTCCGATCAGGTGCCATCTGATATCCGAAGGCAGCTGTGGTATCTTGTCCACCAGTTCCTGTACTTTATTCTCTCCGAAGTCCCTGGCACCCGCATGGTAGACATCCATAAGCATATCCACCGGCTTTGTCTTGCTTACCGCCAATAGAGTAACTTCCTCTTGTGATCTGCCTGCCTGTTCGCAGGCTTTTTTTATATTTTCCTTTACGGCATTATAATTTTTTGCCAGTGTTTTGCTCTGCTCAGTCGTCTGCATTTTAAATATCCGCCGTCCTTTCCAGCTTATCTTACCCTTCCGGCACCGGACTGTTCTCCGGGGCCATATCATCACCACTGACCGTAGTATCCTTATTGGTACCGGTCTTCTTAATATTCGTAATGATCTGATCATCCGATACCGCCGAACCGTCCAGGACTATATAGTCATATACATTCAGACCATAGGTTGTGTTTGCCCTCACAATGGAATACTCATCATTCTGATACAGAATATTGATCTGTTTGAAATCCGCATATCCCTTGTTGACATTATACACGCCGATCAGCGTTGCACGTTTGCTCACCGTATAGGTATCCTGACTGTCCGTCTTATACAGAACATCTCCCGCCTTAAGCACGGAAGTATCCATGTAATACACGCCTTCCGTCTCATCATAGCTATAGGCATCCGTCTCCACGAATTCACTGGATATATTGCCGTTTTCCAGATAGCACTGTCTGATGACACCCTGGGTCCCCGTGTTTTCATCCATCGAAACGAAGTCTTCGTCGATCAGGAAAAATTCTTTCTCCACAATAGAGGAATTCGGGATCTTCAGTCCCGTCTCATCGTTTAAGATCAGCTCAATATCCAGGAAACGATCGGATACAAATGTTACCATAGAATTGGTAAAGGTAAGAGACAAAAAAGTGTTCCCGTCACTTCCGGTGAACAGCTTTGCCTGCCCCCAGGATTCATACTGGTTCTTCAGAAAACGGACCTTTACATAATCTTCCTGCTGGATCTGGGCACCACGTTCCGCATCTATGGGGATCACCACAGACCAGTTCTCATCGGTAGACAGCTTGTACACTGGATCTCCCACTGCCATCAGTTCATTACCCAGCATCTGTTTTTTCTCGTAGTCCTTATGATCAAAAACAGCCTCCGTCACACCTTCTACCGTCAGGCCTTCATAGCCATCCGTCCAATAAGCTACGATTCCCGTGGTGGGTGCATAGCAAAAATTGACAATATTGGCTGTTGAACCGCCGTTTTCATTTTTTATGCTTTGCAGCATATTTACATTTGCCAGTTTTAATACCGTATTTTTTAAAGAATATTTAAAATCATAGGTACTTTCATAAGTAACATCATCATACCCATGCATAAAATTCACAATTTCATTTCGGAACTCGGAAAGTTCCTGATTACTCAGGGTGTTTTCCCCAAGGCTGGCATCTTCTAATTCCTGACTCAGCCGTCCGGTCTCATCAACAATATATACCGTATCTCCCTTAGCGACACGCTCTCCCTCTCGCGCATAAAAATTCACATACCCTGCAGTATCCGTGCTGACTACCTCTTCTTTGCGGATGGCAATTCCTTTGTAAATATTATTTGTAGCAAGAGAGCCTTCTGTTACTTCATAACGGACAATGTGATCTGTCTGAAAATACATGATCACACAAATGATCACATAAATAAAAATGGCACCAAAAATAAGCATGCCGATATTAAGGTTCAGAGGTTTTCTGTATTTTTTTACTTTATTCTGTCGTTCTGCCATCAGGAAACCTCCTTTACACTTGAGAAGCCCCGGTTGACATCCGAGGCTTCTCATACGTGAAAATTATAATACGTTTTCTTACAAAGATACGATGATCTTATCCTTAACAGCCTCCGGTAATTCGGATTCATCCATCGATACGCTGAGGATAAAATCTACCTGGAAAAAATCGCTCATTTTGTCCAGCTTCTCAATCACAGCTGAAATATCTTTGCCTTCCAGTGCTGCAATCTTCAGAAAGCTGTCAAAATACATCTGTTCCAGATCATGATCCTGAGAAATGATACCGCACACGAACCCTAAAAATTCGTCCGCATTCTCGATCATATAACGGGAAACGTCGATCAGACGCACCTTGTTGTTCAGTTCATACATATGTTTCGTACTTTTGTCCAGATATACGATACTGCCCGAAATATCCTTTACCTCGCTGTTTACTTTGTCCAACAGCTGCTTTGTCTTGCCCTTACCCTTTTTGCCTACAATCAACTGAACCATTGGTGTAACCCTCCTGTCGTAAAATTTATAGGAATTCACGCAACCTATTTACTTTATTATAGTTTATATACCCTTAAAAAACAACATCTATTTGTTGATTTGCTCCAGTAATTGTACCATCTCAGGATATAGGACATCGCTGGCTGATGAATTCAATATAACGGATATATACGGTGCGCCGTTCACATCTCTGGACAGCAGAATCAGGCAATGTCCGGCCGCATTGGTCGTACCGGTTTTACCGCCGATGACGGTAATATTTTCCGGTGCATTGAAGTCACCTTTCAAAAAACGGTTGGTATTATTCACCGTAAGCTCTTTTGCCTTGCCATCCTTGTCGTAGAAGGTTGTCTGATAAGAAGTCATATGAATGATTTCATTAAAAGAATCATATTTGATAGCTTCATTGAAAATCAGGTAAAGGTCATATGCGGTGGTAAAATGATTGTCATCCGAAAGTCCATGGGGATTGGCAAAGCTGGTGTTAGTCGCCCCAAGCCGCATAGCCTCTTCGTTCATCATTTCCACAAAATGATCCACACTTCCGCCAACATTTTCCGCAATCAGCATAGCTGCATCATTGGCCGAATACATTAAAAGAATATGTAATGCCTGATCAAGTGTCATAGTATCTCCGGACTTCAGTCCGCACAGCTGGGCCCCGGATTCATTGATCTTCACGGAATCCGTAGCTGTAAGCACCGTATCCAGGGATGCGTTTTTCAGAGCCACCAGTGCAGTCATCACTTTGGTAAGGCTGGCCGGATATAATCTTTCATGTGCATTTTTGGAATACAACACTTCACGGTTGTTCACATCAAACAGCACTGCCGCGGATGCCTGCGTCATATCCACGCTTCCATCCCCCATTCGGTCTTCCGTAACCACACAGAGATCCGATGCAAACGCATCTGCTTTCCCGGTGCCGGTTCCCGCCAGCACATTAAAGCTGCTGACATTGGAATTTACATTGTACGGAAATGTATAGGAAATATTGCCGCAGCCTGTCAGCAGAAACACGCAAAGTAACGCAGCTATGCAGGAAAATCGTATTCTGCAAAATCTATTTATACATTTCACGCCACTCTAAATCTCCTCTGTCTAAGGACTTGATCAACAGTTCAGCACTTGCCAGATTTGTTGCCAGTGGAATATTATGCATATCACAGAGACGCATTACATTGCTCACGTCCGGTTCATGTGCCTTCGGTGCCAGCGGATCCCGCAAAAAAATTACCAGATCAATTTCATTATGCTCAATCTGTGCACCAATCTGCTGTTCTCCGCCCAAGTGTCCGGCCAGGTATTTGTGAACATTGAGATTCGTAACCTCTTCGATCAGTCGTCCGGTAGTACCGGTTGCATATAATTCATTTTTACTCAGGATTCCACGATATGCAATGCAAAAGTTCTGCATCAATTTCTTTTTGGCATCATGTGCGATCAGTGCAATGTTCATATTCTATACCCCTTCTTTTCTTCTATTATTCTCAGCTTTTCCTTGCCTGCAGTCGAATATTCAGTACAATACCCATTCCTATATACAGACTGAGCAAAGATGTCAGTCCGTAACTTACAAACGGTAAAGGAAGTCCCGTATTTGGGAGAATAAATGTAGCCACTCCTATGTTTACAAAACTCTGGAATGCGATCAGCCCCCCCATGGCCGCCGCAATAATAGTCCCCGCGACATCCTTAGCCCTTACTGCTACGGAAATACACTCCATTGCCGTAAGCAACAGAAGAATAATGACTGCTATACTTCCCTTAAATCCGAACTCTTCACCGATTACCGCAAATATGAAATCGGTTTCCGCTTCCGACAGGAAATTGCCGTTCTTCACCGATGTGATCTCATTGTTTTTATATCCCTTGCCATCCAGTTCGCCGGATCCGATTGCCATCACGGAGTTCAGCTGCTGGTACGCCAGATCCGTGGAATATTCTTCCGGATTTACAAAGGCAAGGATACGATTTTTCTGGTAAGTTTCCAATATGGTACTATCCGGCTGCATTGCCAGAGATACCAGTATCACCACCGCCGGTATCGCTACCGCCAATGCTCCGAAGACAAGCTTATAACTGATGCCTCCGACATACAGGATCACACAGAAGATAAAGATCAGTACAATACTGGTAGACAGTGCCGGCTGTTTCAGTACCATGATCCACGGCGCTCCCATCAGTACAGCAATTGAAGCGATCACACGAAAAGTATTCAGCTTTTCCTTATATTTCATAATAAACTGTGCAAAGAATAAAATCAATAAAATTTTTGCAAGTTCTGAAGGTTGAAACTGTAGTCCGCCGATCTTCAGCCATCTCTGCGCACCGTTGCCTTCCTCACCCATTATAATGACCAGTCCCAACAGTACCAGATTGCCGATATACATCAGCCAGTACAATTTTAGTATCACAGAATAATTAAAAAAAGAAAGGGCGATCATAATCACCACGCCGGCAGCAACTCCTGCCATCTGCCTGCTCTGCTGGGCAGGCTCCGCGCTGCCGATGGTCATAATTCCCACGGCAGACAGGGCCAGCACCAGTATTATTAATTTAAAATCATAATCCCGCAATCTATAGTTCTTAAACATTTATCCGGCCTTTCTCTCTTATGTACTTACGGTATTTTCGCAGTCTTCTGCAGATCAAGAATCGGTATATTTGCAATCAGGCTGGGGGATTTATTTCTCCCGCTTTTGTTGCCGCCTTTTGCCTGTATCTCTATCTCCATATGGTCGGTATCGATTCTCATGTACTTGGAAATCACTTTGGTAATGTCCGCCTTGATCAGTTCCATCATTTCGGGGGAACAATTTACCCGGTCCGATATCAGAAGGATCTTCAAACGGTCTTTTGCAACCTGGCAGGAACTTTTCCTGCGAAAAAAATGCTTCATATTCATCCTTCCCCTTCCTATGCTTTTCGAAAAATACCGGTTACTTTCGTCCAAAAAGATACTCCCTTTTCGAAATCCAGAAAGGGAATCTCTCTTCCCCTCAGTCGTTCGACCACATTAAAATAAGCTTTTCCTGCGGGGGTATCGGTTCCCACTAAAGGTTCGCCCTGATTGGTGGCAATGACCACATTTTCATCATCCGGAATGATTCCGATGAGAGGTATTGCCAGAATATCCACCACATCATCCGCGGACATCATATCTCCCCTGCGTACCATATCCATTCGTAGTCTGTTAATGATCAGATCCATCTGTTTAAAACCGTTTGCCTCCAGCAAGCCTATGATCCGATCCGCATCACGGATTGCCGAGACTTCCGGTGTGGTGACTACCAGTGCTCTGTCCGCTCCGGCAATGGCATTTTGGAAACCCTGTTCGATCCCCGCCGGGCAATCGAGAATAATATAATCAAACTGTTCTCTGAGATGATCGATCACTTTGATCATCTGTCCGGGTGTTACCGCCGTTTTATCTCTGGTCTGCGCCGAGGGCATCAGATAAAGTCCGGGATGTCTCTTGTCCCGGATCAGTGCCTGCTTGATCCGGCAATTTCCCTCCACTACATCTACCAGATTGTATACGATTCGGTTCTCCAGACCCATAACCACATCCAGGTTACGTAAACCGATATCCGTATCAATGAGACAGACTTTACAGCCTGCCTTCGCAAGACCTGTACCGACGTTTGCGGATGTAGTGGTCTTACCTACACCGCCTTTTCCTGAAGTGACGACAATGACTTCGGAGCTTTTCTTCTCCGTGGAAACATTTTGTTCCATATGGGATTCCTCCTGTTTGATTTTGTCGTCCCCTGAATTCTTTAAAAAGAACCCAGTAATTCTTTTGTAAGGGGATCAAATACTATCTTCCCATTCTTCAGGTGTGCAATTTTCGGTTGTACTTTGGGGCGTATTCCCCATTTCGACTGTTTCGCATTGGTTTTATATTTGAAATCGCCGATTTTTAATCTTTCCGGCTCCATTTCAAGCGCTACGATATAGCTGTCTTCCCTGCCGGTTCCGCCCGCATAAGCTTCCCCGTACAGTCCTCCTAAAATAATGATATTTCCGCCTGACATCACAGCACTTCCGGGGTATACATCCCCCAGGACCACAATGCTGTTCTCCGTCTCTATCACTTCACGGTTTTTCAGAGTTCCTTTATAGAACTGCCCCTCATCTCCGCCGGAAAGCTTTTTCTCCATATGCTGGAGTGCCTTAATAAAGTTTTTGTTCGTGGCTTCATCATGACCGACGATACAGGCGATCCTGACATTACTGTTTTCCCGAATGGTATCCAGAATACGAATCTCCTCCACTTCACTGACTTCACGTCCCTCCATGGACAATGCCATGGTGGACGATCCGAAGAAATTCTTTGCCTCGGTGAATTTCACTGCAAGTTCCTGCAGGATTTCCTCCAGGGAAGCATCTTCTCTCATTAAAAGCGTGATTCCGTTGGTAAAGCTTTTGATCAATACTGCATCTTTCATTTTCTTGTACCTGTCTTTTTAATTTATCTATCCGGAGTCCCACATTCGCATAATCGCTTCTTTGAAGCTTTCCTTTTGCGAATGTGGTTACTTCGTCATATAAACCCTGTCAGATTCTCTTACGAATGCCAGCATTCGACGTTCATCTGCCCGTGTTTACCTGACTCCGGATAGTTACATCTCGTTGGATACCGCATTATCCAGTGAATCTGCGGTGCCGGTGATCAGATCATCTTCCTCTGCCAGTCCGTAATAATACTTAATAATATCTCTGGTAAACTGTGCTGCATAATCAGAAGAATATCCAAAAGGAATTCTCGTTGCGATGGCGATCTCCGGATTTTCATAGGGGGCATAGCAGATGAAAAGTGCATGGTTGGGTCTGGATGCCGTCTGCTCTGCCGTACCGGTCTTACCTGCAACATTTACCGCCAGATCGCTGAAATATTTCTTATTTTCCACTACTTGTCGCATTCCCAGATGGAACGCATTCCAATACTCCTGCGGCAGATCGATCTGGTTTCTCACTTCCGCATGATATTCTTTCAGAAGATTTCCCCGGGAATCCGTTGTTTTATCCAACAAAGTCAGATTATAACAGGTTCCGCTGTTGGCAATCGTGGTAACATATCTGGCCAGACCTACCGTAGTATAACTGTTACTGCCCTGACCGATGGCGGAACGCACCGGGTCCTTGGTAGATACATCCGGCGCATACTCGCCGATCTCTACCCCGGACTTATCGGTCAGACCGTATAGATCCGCATATTTGCTCAATGTCTCCAGACCTGCTTCTTCATTGTAACTACCGCTGCTCGTTGCCAGCTGGTAACCCACATTATAGAAGAAATAGTTACAGGAATCCTTGATCGCTGAAGTCACATTTTCATACCCATGTCCGGAGATCTTCCAACATCTGGGAGACGGAGTGATCTCAGTGAAGGTTCCGACACAATTCACCTTGGTCTGCAGATTGATCACGTTCTCCATCAGTCCCGCCGTAGCGGATACGATCTTGAAGGTTGATCCGGGTGCCGCCTTATACTGTGTGGCAAAATTCAGCTGCGGACTGGATTTGTCCGCGTTCAGACGGGCATAATATTCCGCATCCACAGTATTTGCCATTTTGTTATTGTCATATCCCGGATAAGACACCATGGCCAGCACATCACCGGTATTGACATCCGTTATGACCACCGAAGCATTGCAGGGATCCAGCGCCAGCTGTGCCGGCGTAATCTCCAGATTGGTGATCCGGTTCATCATGAATTGATATGCCGACATTTTACCGGCATACAATGCCTCTTCATCCTCTGCGGGAATATCTACCACACGTTGTTCACACAACAGCATGCAGATCTGTCTTCCGGTGATCTTATCATTTAAAAGCATATATTTGTAAAACCGTTTTTGGAATTCTGTAGTATGCTCAATTGTCTCTATGATATACTCCTGAAGCTTGTTATACACCTCCGCAGAATCCGAATACTTTTCATTCAGATCCAGCCTGCTTACATCGATCCAGTTCATGGCAATGCAATACTGGAGATATTCCTTCAGCGAGATGACTTCATCCTTGGCCCATGCGATCTGGGTGGCATCATTGTCATCTACAAGTTCCTTCATGATCACGCCGTCGTCTCTTAAGAGACTTACGATATTGCTCTGGTATACCTGATATTCTTTGGAAAGCTTGTTATAAGGAGTTCCGCCTTCTGTCAGTTCATAATTCAGTTTATCATAGACACCCTGCTTGTACTCCAGATATGCCGCATATACCGCCCGTTCCGTTTCACCGGCATCCTCTGCCTCAAAGTGTTTGCGATCCAGAATATTATTATTGATCATTGTAAAATATACATCATAGATCGGAATCTTAATTGAGGAGCTTTTAGCATTTTCCGGCAGATTAAACTCTTTGGCATTGATAATCTTGCTGGATACCAGGCCTGCCAGTTTTTGCTCCACAATATTGTAGACTGCTTCCGTAAGATCCTTGTCAATGGTCAGGTAGACGTCCGCTCCCGGCTGGGCCTCTTTCCGCTCCAGGATGGTAATTACCTTACCGGTATTATCTACCACCACTTTTTCACTGCCCTTGGTCCCCTGCAGAGTGGTCTCCATATAGGACTCAATGCCACTTTTTCCTACGACATCATTAATGGTATAGGCATCCTCGTTTCCGCCTTCTGCCACCACCTGTTCATTCAGATCCGTCAGTTCATCGGAAGAGATTTTGCCGGTATAACCGAGTATATGTGCGAAATACTTGCTGTCTATGTAATGTCTCACCGTATCTTCCACAATGGAAACACCGTCTAACTGATCGGAATTCTCCATAATGACAGCAACTGTTTTCTCGCTGACATTCGTTGCCACAGTAGTTCCCACATATTTTCGGAAGGAGGTCAGATTCATGGCATACCGGATAGTCACCATCTGCAGCCATTCTTCCTTCGTATAACCTTTTCCGACAATAAAAGGTGAAGTACGATCTTCCGGATCCTCATACTGTCCGATGGCAAAACCTTTTGCCCGGCTTAAGTATTCCATTAGTTCCTGGGCTGTCATAGCCTTCTCTTCTTCAGAGAGCTTGTCTACCGTCTTATAACCGAGCACATCCGCCTGGAAACGCAACAATGCGGTTCCATCTACAGAATAGACATAATCCCCATCCTCATCAATGACAATTTTAAAATCCGTGATGACGCTGTCACCGTTTTTCTCAATCAGCTTGATCAGTCGGTACACAACATCATTCACCTTGGCATTTTTATTCCGGCTGGACTCAAATACATCCTCGATCTTCACGGAATAAGCCAGTTCATTTTCCGCCAGTACATTACCGTTACGATCCAGGATCCGGCCTCTGGTGCTGGTAATATCTCTCGTCTTCTCAATCTGCAGAATAAAATCATTCAGGTACTCTTCTCCATTGATAATCTGCAGATTAAAACAGCGATAGACCAGTACTCCGGCAAAAAAGAAAAACATTATGGTAAGTACGGTCAGTCTGCTGGTCACAATATTTATGATGTGATCTCTTATTTCATGAAACAAATTTCTGTGCGCTCCTTTTTTCCTTTTCCTCCAGCTTCTGGTTCACTTTCAGAATCAGAGGATACAACACGATCGTTACAACAATGGTATAGAGTGCTTCCGGCAGGATCACTCTTGTAAAATAATACGGGAAATGAAAACGCCCTCTCAGAAGAAACATCAGAATATAGCACAACAGTCCATAGGAAATATCGCTCACCACAATGAGTGCCAACGGCAATTTAATATCCTCCGGATAAAAGATTCTGCAGAATTTCCCGTTTATAAATCCTATGTACATCATGATCATGGCATAGAAACCTAAAAAACTGCCAAAAAAGATATCGCATAACAGCCCGCTGAAAAAACCGATCAGAAGTCCTTCCTTTTCCCCTCTCATAAATCCGAAAGAAGAAGTCAGAATGATCATCAGATTTGGAATGATCCCTCCCAGCGCAAGGCTGTTAAATACACTGCATTGTAAAATGAAGCACAGGACAACAAACAGAGTCACAATCACTTTTCGCAGGATACTGCTATTATTTTCCATCCGTGTTTCCTCCGCTTGGAATCTGTTGCTTTTTATCTGTGATCACCAGGACTTCACTCAGATGTTCAAAATCCACCACCGGAGTTAAATATCCCGACTTGGTCAGATTGTTGGTATCCTTATTGATCGTGCTGATATAACCGATCAGGATATTCGGAAGATATTTGTCACTGATATCGGAAGTGACTACCTTATCTCCCTCCACAACCGCATCCTGACTGTCCACCAGTTTGCTAAAGGAAATGACTCCCTGCGCCATAAGCTGCAGGTCTCCCGATACGATCAGGTTATCCCCGGTAGCCAGTGTCATGCCGCTGACGTTGGAATTATCGGAGATGATCGAAGTCACTCTGGACCAGTTCGGGCCCACAGAAGTAATGCGGCCTACCAGGCCTCCCCCCGCTATAACATTCATATCGTCCGCCAGTCCGTCATTGGATCCCTTATCAATAACAAAGGAAGAATACCAGTTGCCGGAATCTCTGCTGATGATCCGGGCTCCGATCTTATTATAATCTCCGTATTCCTCATCCAGCTCCAATAAGCCTCTTAATTCATTCAGTTCATATTTGTCCTGCTGCAGCAGGGTGTTTTCCTCCGTGAGCGATGCCACCTGCTCCTTCAGGGCACTGTTCTCCGCTAAAAGTGTGCGGATCTGCACCAGTTCATCCGAACGGTTTGATAGCCATTCTCCCGCCTTAGCGATGCCCTGTTCAAAGGGAACGATCACATATCCCACCACACGGTTAAACGGGCGGTTAAACACATTGGTCCCGAAGGTCACCAACATCATTACAGTACACAGGATAGTTAAAATAAAAAGGAGATATTTACTCGGTAAAGTAAACCTCTCCCCTTTTCTTTTTACGACTGGGCTCATTTACTCATCCCTTCAATTGCGTAAGCTACAGATTTATAGTTATCATCCTTGATGATCTTGGCAAGTCCCATTGCCACGCTGGTCAGAGGATTCTCTGCTACATTAACATGCAGTCCGGTACCTGTTGCCAGTCTCTCAGCTAAATGGTTCACCTGGGATGCGCCGCCGGTCAGATAAATGCCGTGACGATAAATATCCGCTGCCAGTTCGGGCGGAGTTCTCTCCAAAATCACCTTTACATTATCGATAATCGTATTGAAATGCTCTTCCAGGGACTCATCCACCATTTTTGTGGGGATCTCACGTTCTACCGGAAGACCGGTCACAATATCTCTGCCGTATACGATGGCACCCTTGCCCTCTTCTTCCAGTTCTTTCAGGGCAATCTTTACATTTTCCGCTGTCTTGCCACCGATGATCAGTGAGAATTCTCTTCTGACCGCGGCACGGATGGCATCGTCAAATTTCATACCACCCACCTTGATCAGACGGCTTAATACGATACCCCCCAAAGACAGAATGGAGATCTCCGTGGTCTCGTAACCGACATTTACCACCAGCACACCCTGGGAATTTTTCACATCGATATCCAGTCCCAGGCCGTCGGCTACCGCCTTTTCCACTACCATGATCTTTTTAGCTTTTACGTTTGCTCCCTTGACCAGATCGTAGAACGCCCTTTTTTCCACCTCAGTGACATCCGTCGGCACCGCAATGAAGAAATCGGAAGGCTTGGTATTGCCTTTTTGCAGATCTCCGATAAAATACTTCACCAAAGTCTCCATATTTTTAATATCCGCGATCACACCGTTGGAAAGCGGATAAGAAATATGAATATTACTGGGCGCTTTTTCATACATTTCAAATGCAGAGTTTCCGTAAGCAAATAAAGTATTTTTGTTCTCGATGGCAATCATATTCTTCTCGATCATAATGTTGTCATCATTGCGATTATAGATCTTTATATTGTTGGTACCGAGGTCGATACCGAATGCGTTGTTTGCCACTGTCGTTTTCCTTTCTTATATCATCTCAATAATTTTTGTTCTTTAAAGCTAGTATACCTGTTATCCCCGATAATAATGTGGTCTAACAGAGGAATATCCATCTGTTCTCCCGCTCCAGCGACGTTGTCGGTAAGTTCTCTGTCCGCTCTGCTTGGCGTCGGATCACCGCTGGGATGGTTATGCACAAGGATGATATTCACCGCTTTGTCTTTCAATGCTTCTAAAAATATCTCTCTGGGAGAGATCAGAGCCATGTTCACACAGCCGTCCGACAGCTTTTTCTCCCGGATCAACTGTCCTTTGGCATCCAGGCAGAGCAGATACACACATTCTGTATCCTTATGTCGCAGCTTCTCCATGAAATATTCCGCCACCATATCCGCACGGGTAAAACAGATCCCGGTGCTTGCTCTCGCCCGGCTCATACGATTGGATAATTCAGCGATGCATTTTAATTTCACTGCTTTCACTATGCCGATTCCACGGATCTGTGTCAATTCCTCCACGCTTACATCGTGCAGACCCAAAAGTCCTTCCCTGGGATATTTTGCCAGTGCCAGGACCTTTTCTGCCAGCTCCACTGCGGAAGTATCTTTGGTTCCTGTCCGCAGGATGACTGCCAGAAGTTCCGCCTCCGTAAGGTTCTCCGGTCCGAAGTTTAAGAATCTCTCATAAGGCAGCTGTAAATCCGTTACATGTTGTGTTAATTTTGCAGGCATAAGTCTCCTTCTGCCTTCTCCGACGTATGTTCTCTAACGGATAAAACGGTATACCACAAAAGCAATGATCACACCGATCACACTCGCTATGGTAATATTGAACTCCAGCCCAAAGGTAAGAATGATAAAACCAAGATTCAGTTCTACCGGACTGCTGAGTCCGAAATTTTGTCCGTAATTCAGAAAGGTACCGTCAAAGTAAGTTCCTATAAATCTGCCGATCACAAATCCGATCAGCACCAGTACAACCAAAACCCAATTAATTCTCTTCAAACTACTTCCTCTTCTTTCTTTCGTGTACACTTTCCGGATCCGATGGGGTGCTCCCCGCGAGCCTCCATCTTCCATACGTCTTTTAATACTATCACAAAAAGCTTCTTCTGTACACAAATTTAGTGGATTTTATTTTGCGCTTTTTCTACAGGATTCGTATTTTCTTTCATGTTCTACATTGCCTGCCTTAGCTGTTCTTCTGTCACGATTCCCTTCTGCAGCAACGCCTGCAGGGATTTCAAAATGCCGAACTTGGCATGCTGCCAGGTCAGTCCACCCTGAAAATATACGGCATAGGGCGGCTTAATGGGACCATCTGCGGACAGTTCAATGGAGGATCCGGATACGAATGCCCCTGCCGCCATGATGACCTGTGCATCATATCCCGGCATATCCCAGGGTTCCGGTGTCACATGGCTGTCTACCGGAGCCGCTGCCTGAATTCCCTGGCAGAAGCCGATGATGCCTTCCGGCTGTCCAAACGTTACCGCCTGGATAATATCATGTCTGCTCTCCGTACCGTTCGGTACTACCGCAAAACCTAATTTTTCATAGACATTAGCTGCAAAGATCGCTCCCTTTAATGCACCCGCCGTCACAGTAGGTGCCAGGAAAAATCCCTGATAAAAATCCTTCAGAATGCCAAGAGATGCTCCTACTTCCTTACCGAGTCCCGGGGATGTCAGACGGTATGCAGCATTTTCCACACACTCTTTTTTACCGGCAATATAACCGCCAATAGGTGCCAGTCCGCCGCCGGGATTTTTGATGAGGGATCCCACGATCATGTCAGCACCCACATCGGAGGGTTCCATCGTCTCCACGAATTCTCCGTAACAGTTATCCACCATACAGATCACATCCGGCTTGATGCCTTTGATAAATGCGATCAGCTCGCCGATCCGCTGTACGGACAGGGTCGGTCTGGTCTGATATCCCTTGGATCTCTGAATGGTTACCAGATGGGTCTTCTCATGAATGTTTTCACGGATCTTATCATAGTCAAAGCTTCCGTCCGGCAGCAGGTCTACCTGGCGATAGGTTACACCGTATTCTGCCAGAGACCCTTTAGACGGGCGGATGCCGATGACTTCTTCCAAAGTATCATAAGGCTTGCCTACGGGGGACAGCAGCTCGTCTCCGGGTCTTAAGTTGCTCATCAGAGCCAGTGCCAGTGCATGGGTACCACAGGTGATCTGGGGACGCACCAGAGCATCCTCTGTGTGGAACGTTGCCGCATAAACCGCCTCTAAGGTATCTCTTCCCAGGTCGTTATATCCGTAGCCGGTAGTACCCAGCAGGCAGGCTTCACTTACCTGATGCTGTTGCATGGCTTTTACCACCTTTAACTGATTATACTCCGCATTCCGGTCCACCTCGTCAAAACGCTCCCGCAGACTTTTCTCTATGACACATCCATAGTCATATACCGTCTTGCTGATCCCCATGGAAAGATACATTTCTTCATTACTGTTATTGCTGTTTTTCATAGATCCCTTTTTCTCCTAATTCCTTTATCATATATTCTAAAATTTTCTCTTCGTCATAGTCAAATTGCTGTTTATCCAGCCAGGTAACTGCGTTCTCCCTGCGAAACCAGGTCAGCTGTCTCTTGGCAAAATGCCTGGTGTCCCGCTTCAGAGTATACACCGCTTCCTCCAGGCTGCATTCTCCGTCCAGGTACTCCAGGATCTCTTTATAGCCCAGCCCCTGCATGGATACCATTCCTCTGTGACAGCCCATTTTTTTCAGGCTTCTGACTTCCTCCACCAGTCCTTCCGACAGCATTTCATCGATACGGGTTTCGATCCGCGCATACAGATTTTCTCTGTCATCCGTCAGGACAAAATAGCTGAAATTGTATGGGCTCGTGCGCTCTTTTTCCCTTTCATTATGCGCAGAGATGGGTTCTCCGGTCAGTTCATAATATTCCAGTGCACGGATGGTTCTCTTGATATTGTTTGTATGAATGTTCTCTGCTGAAACCGGATCAATTTTTCTGAGCATGTCATGTAGCACTTCCGGTCCCTTTTCTTTCGCAAGCTGTTCCATTTTTTCCCGGTATTCGGTGTTCTCTTCGTTCTCCGTAAAATCAATACCCCGAAGCACCGCCTGAATATAGAACCCGGTGCCTCCCACCAGGATTGGGATATGCCCTCTGTCATAGATCTGTTCCATGCATTCCAGACACCGTTTCTGAAATACCACCACATTAAATTCTTCCCACGGCTCCAAAATATCAATCAGATGATGGGGCACTCCCTGCATTTCCTCAGGGCGGATCTTGGCGGATCCGATATCCATATGTTTATATACCTGCATGGAATCGGCTGACAGGATCTCCCCACCTATAGCTTTCGCCAGGGCAATGGACAGTTTCGTCTTACCAACTGCGGTGGGACCGGTCAGCACGACCAGCGGTCTTTTTACAGATTGTGTTACCGACATAATTTTTCTTCCTTACACATTATCCATTATTCTGGGTGCAGTTTGCAGCATCGATAGCAATGACTAACATCAGCCCTTCCAGTTCGTCCTTAGGATCAGCAAAGTTAATCGTGTAGGTATCTCCCCAATGGAACAGTTCCTTGGAGATATGAATGATACTGCTGCATCCGTTGTATACATCATAATCCCATCCCAGAAAATCTCCTTCCACGCGCCAGCCGTTATAATCAATCTCGTATCTGGGTTTGAAAAAAGAAAACTGTTTGCGGATCTCGCCTTTCACCTGCCCGCCGATTTCGATTTCAAATGCCGGAAGCAGGGTAAACAGCCGCTGCCTGATAACTCCCAGTTCACGATCATTTCTGTCATATATGTGTAACTGGTGTCCCAGGGAGAAAAATTCCGCCTTTACAAAGTATTTTGCATTTTCGTTCTCATCATAGACATCATAAGAATCTGTCCAGGAAAACACTCGTTGTTTGATCAGTAAACGCATTATACGATCCTCTTAAATTTCTTCTCCAGGTCAGTCTCCGTCATGGTAATGATGGTAGGTCTGCCGTGGGGACAGTTATAGGGGTTATCCAGTGTCAGAAGTTCATCGATCAGCTGTTCCGCCTCTTGAAGGCTTAAGCGGTTGTTACCCTTAACAGCTGCCTTGCAGGACATGGATGCGATCTTCTCCTCGATGACCTGAAAGCTGCCACGATTGCCGGTCTCCTGGGACAGTTCATCAAGCACAGCTAAAAACAGTTCTCTCTCGCTGCACCCGTAGAGGTCCACCGGGACACTGCGCAAGGCATATTCGTTGCCGCCGAAGGCTTCGATCTCAAATCCCAGCTGTGTAAAGGCATCCTCATAAGTATGAAGAACGCTTTCCTCCTGCCCCGTCAGGCTGACAATGATGGGAGGCATCAGGCGCTGGGAGACCACGCTCTTTTCGTGGAACTGTTTCATCAGGCGCTCGTATTTCACCTTCTCATGGGCGGCATGCTGGTCAATGATGAACAGCTTATCCTCGAACTGGATCAGCCAGTAGGTATCGAAGACCTGTCCGATGATACGGTAGCGGCTGCGATTCTGCACAGATAACAGTTTCTCTTCAAACAGATTCATCTGCTGTACATCCTTCACCATTACCTCAGCGGTCTCCGGGCAGATAACAGGCTCTGATGAAGTCTCATCCCTTGGCTCCAGCGGTGCAGCCTCTACGAAAAAATCGTCCTCTTTCGATTCCAGTGCTGCCACAGGTGCAGCAGGCTGTTCCTCTGTCTGCACACTTATAGACTCCGGTTTACGGATACTGGTCTGTATGCCCGCATGTGCCTCCTGCCAGATCGGCTTCTGTATAAATTCCCTCCGGTCTTTCGGTACCGCCTCATATTTGGCAGCCTCCATGACGCGGTAGCTTTCTTCTCTTTTTTTCTCGAACACCTCCGGCGTGTGTTCCTTCCAGGAAGCTTTTCTGTCTTCCTGCTCCTTTTTCTGAATGGATTTTTCATCCTCTAAGGAAGCATCCGGGATCATTTCCCGGTTTCGCAGGGTTATTGCTATCTTCTCGCTCAGCAGTCTGGCAAATGCCATGCCGTCAGAGAACCGCACATCCATTTTGGAGGGATGTACGTTCACATCCACGGTCTCCGTATCCATTGTAATATGCAGCACGCACAACGGAAATTTATGCTGCATCAAATACTGTTTATAACCTTCTTCAATGGCTTTGGCAATCACACCGCTGCGGATAAAACGACCGTTGATAAAATAGATCTCAAAATTGCGGTTGGAACGCACCAGTACCGGTTTGCCCAGATACCCCTCTACCTTAATGCCGTTTTCTTCCATCTGGATCGGTACCAGCTGTGCGGCGATCTCTCTGCCGTAGATCCGGTAGATGACTTCCCGCAGGTCACCGTTTCCGGAGGTATGGAATCTGGTCTGATTCCCCAGTACGAATTTGAAAGAGATATCCGGTCTGGACAGTGCCAGATGTTCCATCAGATCTGTGATATAACTGCCCTCCGTGGCAGGCTGTTTTAAAAATTTCCGGCGTACCGGCGTGTTGAAGAACAGATTCCTCATGAGGAATGTGGTACCGTCCGGCGCGCCGATCTCATCGATGGACTGTTCCTTTGCCCCCTCTAACACCATGCGGGTTCCGGTGAGGTTCTCTTTTCTCTTGGTGATGATCTCCACACGGGATACCGCAGCGATACTGGATAGAGCCTCACCGCGGAAGCCAAGGCTTGCAATATGGTTCAAGTCATCCGCATCTTCGATTTTGCTCGTGGCATGACGCAGAAACGCCGTGGGAAGCTGTTCCCGTTCAATGCCGCAGCCGTTATCCGTCACACGGATGAACTCAATACCGCCTTCTTTTGCTTCTACCGTAATCGCCGTGGAACCGGCATCTATGGCATTTTCCACCAGCTCCTTCACCACGCTGGCAGGTCGTTCTACCACCTCACCGGCAGCGATCCTGTCGATCGTCCGGGAGTCCAGTACATGTATTCCCATATATCTACCTATGCCTTTCCCTTATATCTAACCGTTCCAGCGGTTCTTCAGCTTATTCTGTAACCGGTACAGAGTGTTCAGTGCATCTAATGGGGTCAGCGTCGTCACCTCGATCTCCATCAGTTCCTTCAGAATATCCTCATCCGTCACAGTGTCGAACAGAGACATCTGTGCCAGATCCACCTCATCGTATTTGGGTTGTTTTTTTGCCTTACCATCGTTTTTATTATCGATAGCAATGCTCTGCACCTTTTCCGTAATATCATTGTCCGACAGTTGTTCCACGATCTCCTTGGCACGGTCGATGACCATGTCCGGCACACCTGCCAGCTTCGCTACCTGGATGCCGTAGCTCTTGTCCGCACCTCCTTTTACGATCTTACGCAAGAACACGATATCGTCGCCACATTCTTTCACAGCAATGCAATAGTTGTTCACATTGTTCATTTTGCCTTCCAGCTCGGTCAGCTCATGGTAATGGGTAGCGAACAGTGTCTTGGCTCCTAAAAGCTTGCGGTTGCTGATATGTTCGATCACTGCCCAGGCAATGCTCAATCCGTCAAAAGTGGAAGTACCTCTTCCGATCTCGTCTAAGATCAGAAGGCTCTTGGATGTGGCATTTCGTAAGATATTCGCCACTTCATTCATCTCCACCATAAAAGTGGACTGACCGCTGGCCAGATCATCCGAAGCTCCCACGCGGGTAAAGATCCGGTCTACAATACCGATATTAGCGGTTCTGGCCGGCACGAAGCACCCGATCTGCGCCATCAGTACGATCAGTGCCGTCTGACGCATGTAAGTGGACTTACCCGCCATATTAGGGCCGGTAATGACACTGATACAGTGGCTTCCATTATCCAGATAAGTGTCATTGGCAATAAACATATCATTGGTGATCATCTGTTCCACCACAGGGTGTCTTCCGTCCTTGATGTCAATAACACCCTTTTCATTTAACTTCGGACGTACATAATGATTCCGTTCCGAAACCAACGACAAAGACGCATACACATCCAGCTTTGCGATCGCTTTCGCGGTGTTCTGGATGCGGACCAGTTCCTGTGCAATGGTATCCCGGATTTTGCAGAAGACATCGTATTCCAGTGTCTGTAACTTGTCCTCCGCATTTAAAATAGTGTCTTCCAGTTCCTTTAACCGTGGTGTGGTATATCGTTCCGCATTTGCCAGGGTCTGCTTGCGGATATAGTCCTCCGGCACCAGATCCTTATAAGAATTGGTCACCTCGAAATAATAACCGAAGACTTTGTTATATTTAATCTTCAGATTCTTGATTCCGGTACGCTCTCTGTCCTCTTCCTCCAGCTGGGCAAGCCATTGTTTTCCGTCATGCTTGGCGCTGCGCAGTCTGTCTATGGTCTCATCGAACCCGTCTTTGATCATTCCACCTTCCCTTATGGAGATCGGCGGTTCTTCAATGATCGCTTCATCGATCAGCTGATAGATATCCTCAAGTCCGTCAATCTGCTCCCGGATTTCCACAAGTTCTTCTTTTTCAAATGCTGCCAACACCGTCTTAATAGGTGGCAGCATCTCCAGGGAATTCCGAAATGCGATCAGATCTCTGGGATTTGCCGTCTTATAAGTCACCTTACTGAGCAGTCGTTCCAGATCGTAGATGGGATTTAAATATTCGCGGATCTCATCCCTGGAGATGGAATCCTGATTCAGCTCCTGAATGGCATCCAGACGCTTCTCCATCTCATCCTTTTCGATCAACGGCTGTTCGATGTAATTGCGCAGAAGTCTGGCGCCCATGGCGGTCTTCGTCTTATCTAACACCCACAGAAGAGAGCCTCTCTTCTGCTTCTCTCTGAGAGTCTCCGTCAGTTCCAGATTTCTTCTGGTGGAACTGTCCAGCAGCATATATTTGCTGGTAAGATAGGGATAAATATGGGTAAAATGCTCCAGATCCGTCTTCTGGGTATCATACAGATACTGTAACAGTGCTCCCGCCGCTAAAAGTCCCGTAGGGAATTCTTCGACACCAAGTCCGATCAGCGTATTTACCTTAAAATGTTTCATCAGGATCCGTCTGCAGCCGTTATCATCGAACATATGGGATTCCAACGCATTGACGGAGATATGTAAGCGGGTCTTTAAATCATTCACATCAAAGCCACTGACTAAAAATGCCTCGTTGCAGATGATCTCCGAAGGTTCGTACTTCATCAGTTCATCATTTAATTTTTTCAGATCTTCGACTTCGGTCACATAATAATCGCCGGTAGTTACATCTGCCGCAGAGATACCGATGCCATCCGGAGTATAGGCAATGCTCAGCAGATAATTATTTTTGCCGGCTTCCAGAGATTGTACGTTTAAGTTGGTACCGGGTGTCACCACACGGATCACTTCCCTCTTCACCAGTCCCTTGGCAAGCTTCGGATCCTCCACCTGTTCGCAGATAGCCACTTTATAACCGCGGCTTACCAGCTTGGACAGATAGCCTTCCACGGCATGATAAGGTATGCCGCACATGGGCGCACGTTCCTCCAGGCCACAGCTTTTTCCCGTCAGTGTGATCTCCAGTTCCTTGGAAGCCACCAGCGCATCGTCGAAAAACATTTCATAGAAATCTCCCAGACGATAAAAAAGGATGCAGTCCTTATACTGCTCCTTGGTCTCCATATATTTTTGCATCATTGGTGTCAATTCAGCCATGATCTTCTCCTGTTCTATAAAAGGATCCACGACAAAGCGGACACGCAAAAGCTTGCGTATCCGCATCTATCTTAGCACAAAATATTGAGGTTGTAAATTAAAGAACCCTTATGAAAAATGATAGATTTTCACACTTACTGAAGCTTTGCTGCGCGCTCCAGTGCATCATCAATATGGGCACAGACATTTTCTCTGCCAACCTTATCTAAGAATCCGCTCTTCTCCATGACATGCATGGGCTGTTCCCCTACATGAGACAGAATGATCTGGATGTTTTTCTTCTTACAATCCGCATATAACTGCTCCAGATTGTGCATGGCTGTGGCGTCGATGGCGCTTACGCTGCGCATACGCAGTACCAGGCAGTTCATTTTCTCATCTAATGTGATCTTCAGGATCTTGTCCGCTGCGCCGAAGAATAAGGGGCCACTCACTTCATAGACCATGGTATTGTGAGGTACGACTCTTAAGGACAGGCTGTCCGCATCATCCTCATCATCCACATATTTCCAGCCTTCCACTTCCGTCACATCGCTCATACGCTTCATGAACAGAATGGCCGCCAGTAAAATACCTACCTCTATCGCTACTACCAGATCAAATACGACAGTCAGTACAAATGTGGTCACCAGAACGATAATGTCACTCTTGGGTGCGGTCTTGCACAGACCTATGAATTTACGCCAGTCGCACATATTGTAAGCCACCATGAACAGAATGGCTGCAATAGTGGGCATGGGAATCAGTGCCGCATAAGGCATCAGTACTACCAGGATCAACAAAAGTGTCACGGAATGCACCATACCGGCAATGGGGGTACGTCCGCCGTTTTTCACATTGGCAGCAGTTCTCGCAATGGCTCCGGTGGCGGGGATCCCACCGAACAATGCGGAAGTAATGTTGCCGGCGCCCTGGGCGATCAGTTCCATATTGGAACGATGTCTGCTGTTCACCATACTGTCCGCTACCACGCAGGAAAGCAATGACTCAATGGCAGCCAGAATCGCGATGGTAAAAGCATCCGGCAGGACGTTCTGTACCGTCTTCAGGCTGAAGGCGGGCAGAGAAATTGACGGAAGCTTATTGGAAATCTCATACAGATCTCCGATCGTATTTACATTCATGTTAAGTAGTGCAACCATGGCACTTCCCACCAGTACTGCGATCAGAGAAGGGGGAATCTTCTTGCAAAAGCCCGGCAGATACTGCCACAGGATCAGGATCAGGAGACTGATCACACCTACAAGCAGTGCCTGCACATTTGTGGTGGAGATGAACTGAAATACTGCTTTCAGTTTATCCATGGTCTCGATCAGCGGCTCTTCGCTGACAATGGTCAGTCCCAGGAAGTCCTTGATCTGTCCGATAAAGATCGTCACAGCAATACCGGAAGTAAAACCGGTGGTGATCGTATAGGGGATAAACTTGATCAGATTGCCAAGTCGTAAAAATCCCATCAGGATCAGGATCACACCCGCTAACAATGTCGCGATGATCAGACCGTCCATGCCGTTCTTCGCTACAATTCCTGCAACAATGGTGGCAAATGCCGCAGTAGGACCTGCGATCTGTACGCGGCTGCCCCCTAAGAAAGAGATCACAAAGCCTGCGGTGATTGCTGTATAGATACCCTTTTCCGGTGTTACTCCGGAAGCCAGTGCCAGTGCAATGGATAAGGGCAGAGCAATGATCGCCACAATGATACCTGCGATCACATCTTTTACAAACTGTTCTTTCGTGTAGCTTTTCATCACTGAGAAAAGCTTCGGTTTCAATTTTTCCATAACATTCTCCTCAATATAATCTCCTCAGTAAAAAGACCCGTGTGAAATTATAAAATTTTTATAAAATCACACGGGTCTTATCATAGCTCTATTTTTTAAGCTTTGCAAGACTTTTTATTATTTTAAACCTATTCTACAATACGGTTTTTACCGTTATTTTTGGCAGTATATAATTTCCGGTCCACAGAAGTAAACAATAGATCCAGCTGTTTATCAGCCTCATAACGTTCCATTCCACCGCTGATGGTAATATCCATCTGTCTGGTATTCTGGGAATATCTCCTTAAGCCTTCCTGGATATTCCGGAATGAATGTAACACTTGTTCCCGATCATCCTGTTCAAACACCAGCATAAACTCCTCGCCGCCGAACCGGGCTGCGATTCCTTTTCCCATCATTTCTTCCAGCATCAGTCTGCCGGCTTCCCGCAGTACATCATCCCCATATACATGCCCATAGGTATCATTGACTGCCTTGAAATCATCTACATCCATCAATACGATCCAGAAGCTCTTCTCCGGCTTGCATATCCATTCATTCACCTGATTTACAAGATAGCGCCGATTATACAGCCTGGTCAGAGGATCATGGTTCGCTGCAAAGTTCAGATCCTCACTCAGACTCAGCAATTGCTTTCGTTGTTCCTCGTAACTTCTGAGCAATTCAAATATCATGGCAAATACAGACACTCCCACAATAACAAAGGACCCAAGCGTAGTTCCTATTTTACCCGCTTCCTCCATATTTCTCCATACGGAAGGCCGTTCAAAGCTGCTCATCATGATCACCAGATATTCCAGCAGTGTGACCGTAAAAGAAACGATCACCACATTTCTCGGGAAAAATATCGCCAGTCCAACGACCCCCAGGACCAGATATACGATAGAGGCATCCCCGTAGCAATAATACAAATAAGGAAATTCAAACCATACAAGTATTAATATGATCAGGACAGCCGGTATTTGCACATTTTTCGTAGTCCATCCGACAATACTGATGGTCACGATCATCAGCAGGCATATCCCGCAGAGTATGGTCGGCAGTTTCATACCGTGAATGCAGAAATTGCAGATTGTTCCGATCAGATTTGCAATGCACGCCGTTATCGTCAGAATCTGATACATTTTCCAGGACATGTCCTGTTCCAGTTCTATTCTCTTTTTCTCCTCTTGTTCTTCCATTTCGATTCCCTTTTACTATTTATTCGCCTGTCATATTCATGACTGAACCATATGTCCCATATAATAAAATCCATGACATTCATCCAGTGAAACATTCACAAGCTTTCCCACCAGTGATATATCACCCGGAAAATGTACCAGCGTATTATTTGACATTCTTCCGGTCACTAAGGAACTGTCATTTTCATTGATCTCTTCTACCAGCACATCGCAGATCTGTCCCTGATACCTGGATACCTGTTCTCTGGCTGTCTCCTGCACGGTCTTAAGCACCCGGTCAAACTGCTCCTTTACCAGTTCCTCCGGCACCTGTTCCATGGCTGCCGCCGGTGTTCCGGTTCGTTTGGAATAAATAAAGGTAAAAGCATTGTCATATTTTACGCGACGGATCACATCGATGGTCTCGTCTACGTCTTCCTTCGTCTCTCCTGGGAATCCTACAATAATATCCGTAGTGATCGCCATATCCGGAATCTCCTTACGGATCTTCTCCGCCAGCTCCAGATACTGTTCCTTGGTATAACGGCGGTTCATTGCTGTTAATATCTTCGTGGAACCGGATTGCAAAGGAAGATGGAGATGTCTGCAGATCTTCTTGGAATGCTTCATCACCTCGATCAGCTCATCCGACAGATCTTTGGGGTGGGAGGTCATGAAACGAATCCGCTCCAATCCCTCGATTCTTTCTACATCCTGCAAAAGCTGTGCAAAGGTAATGGGCTCTTCCAGATTTTTACCGTAAGAATTTACATTCTGTCCCAGCAGCATGATCTCTACAACGCCGTCTGCCACCAGACCCTCGATCTCCCGGATGATATCCTTCGGATTACGGCTTCGCTCTCTGCCGCGGACATAGGGGACAATACAATAGCTGCAGAAATTATTGCAGCCGAACATAATATTGATACCTGATTTGAAAGAATACTTTCTCTCCACCGGCAGATCTTCCACGATCTTGTCCGTATCCTTCCAGATATCAATGACCATTCCCTCATTTTCAAACAGGGAGCATAACAGCTCTGCGAATTTGAAAATATTATGAGTTCCGAAGATCAGATCCACGAAGCGGTAACTGTTTTTAATCTTCTCGATCACGGTGGGTTCCTGCATCATACAGCCGCACAGTGCGATCTTCATATGAGGATTTTTCCTTTTATAGCCGTTTAATACTCCCAGTCTTCCATAGACACGCTGATTGGCGTTATCTCTCACCGTACAGGTATTATAGATCACAAAGTCCGCATTCTCATCTTCAATGATCTCATAGCCGACTTTTCCCAGGATTCCCACCAGTTTTTCCGAATCCCTGGCATTCATCTGACACCCGAAAGTAGTCACACAGCAGGTAGGCCTTCTGCCCAGTTCTTCTCCAAGCTTTGCCACATGACCGGAGGCTTTCTCCATAAAATAATACTGTCTGTCGGTTTCGTTCATTTGTGTTACATTTTTCATATAAAAAATATTGCCTTTCTAAATATCTGTATCTATTATCTGTCTGCGTATTTTGCTGCAATGGCGATCAATAGTCCGGTCGTTTTTTCCATGGACTGTACACAGGCATACTCATATCTGCCGTGATAATTTTCTCCGCCGGTGCACAGGTTCGGGCAGGGCAGTCCCATGAAGGACAGTCTGGCGCCGTCGGTACCGCCGCGGATGGGAGATACTTTGGGCTCGATCCCCAACTCTTCCATGGCAGTTTTCGCGTTGTCGATCAGGTGCATATGCTGCTCCATGATCTCCCGCATGTTATAGTAAGAATCTTTCATATCCACTATAGCGGTGCCTTCCCCATACTTCCGGTTCAGGAAATCCGCACAGGACAAAAACAGCTCTTTTTTCTGTTCAAACAGCTGTCTGTTATGATCACGGATAATATAGTCCGCAGTAACTTCCTCCACATTGCCGCTTATAGCATCCAGATGGAAGAAGCCCTCATAGCCTTCGGTATACATTGGATTCTGCTCTACCGGCAGCAGCTTCTGGAACTCCTGCGCGATCAGAATGGCATTTTTCATTTTGCCTTTGGCGGAACCGGGATGCACACTTCTGCCATATACATGAAGCTTTGCCCCGGCGGCATTAAAATTCTCATATTCCAGTTCGCCCAGTGCACCACCGTCTACGGTATACGCATAATCTGCGCCGAACAGTTTCACATCAAAATGATCCGCTCCGGCACCGACTTCCTCATCCGGGGTGAAACCAATGCGGATCTTGCCGTGCTTTTTCTCAGGATGATTTAACAAGTCTTCCGCCATGGTCATGATCTCAGCAACACCTGCTTTGTCATCTGCGCCAAGCAGCGTCGTTCCGTCTGTCACGATCAGATCTTTTCCCACATAATTTAACAGCTCCGGGAAATCCGCTGTCTTCATAACGATGTTCTCTGCTGCATTCAGTACAATATCTTTTCCGTCATAATGCTCTACGATCCGGGGCTTCACATTGGTATCCGTCACCGCAGGCGATGTATCCATATGGGCAATAAATCCCAGTACCGGTGCATTTTCGCAGCCTGCGGATGCAGGAACGGTGGCATAGACATAACAGTGCTCCCGATCATAAGTGATCTCTGTGGCGCCCATAGTCTCCAGTTCACTGACAAGCACACCTGCCAGATCATGCTGCTTCATGGTGCTGGGGATCGTAGTGCTTTCTTCACTGGACTGGGTATCGATCTTCACATATCGTAAAAAATTCTCTATCGTCTTAGTCATAATCTCACTCCTAACATTTCTACACAAATACAACTTATCCGGGCTTGTACTTTTCTTAAATCCGTACAACCGCATTTCATTTATCATATCATGATGACCGCACCGCTTCAATATTTAATTTTATTTAAAAAATAATTTCCGGTGTGATCGTTCATAGCTTATAGGTTCTTATTTCCCGGCAGATTTCCTGCGACAGCATCACTACCGCCAGAAGATTCGGCACCGCCATCAGACCATTACAGATATCCGAGAAATCCCATACCGCTTCCAGCGAACAGATCGCCCCAAAAAAAGCAAGCATTCCATAGCACATACGGTACCACCCTGTCCGACGACTATTTCCCGCCAGGTATTCAAAAGCTTTCTCTCCCTGATATTCCCATGCAATAATTGTAGCAAACGCAAACAATGCGATAGAGATCGTAAGCATCCATTCCCCCGCCCTGCCAAATGTGGTGGAAAATACAGCGATCATAAGCGCTGTTCCGTTCAAAAACTCCCCCTGCGCATCCCTCTGTCCCAGCATACCGCTGGATGCTATGGCAAGCCCCGTCAGAGAACAGATCACAATGGTATCTATAAAAACTCCCGTCATGCTGATATAGCCTTGCCGTACCGCATCCGGTGTATCTGCACAAGCCGCGCTGATACCGGCTGCTCCGAGTCCCGCTTCGTTGGAAAATACACCACGGGAGACACCATAGCGCATGGCCTGCCTGCCGGAACATAAGAATCCAATGCTCCCTCCTGCCATAGCTTCCGGGCAGAAAGCACCGCATAAAATCTGCAGAATTCCTGCCGGTAGATTATGTAAATGCGTAAAGATCACCATGCCTGTTCCGAACAGATAAAATACTGCCATACAGGGCACCAGATATTCCGTGACCCTTGCTATTTTATCGATTCCTCCAAGGATCACCAGAATTGTAAAGATACCAATCACCAGTCCTGTCACTGTCCGGTCGACTCCAAAAGTCACTGCCAGTGCCTCCGCAATAGAATTCCCCTGCGTCATATTCCCCATGCCAAAGGAGGCAAGTACTGCGAATATTGCAAACAGTATCGCAAGGATCCGCCCCATGCGTCTATACGGAAATGCATTTTGAAGAACATACATGGGGCCACCCACCGGTTTCCCTTTGTGATCTCTTACACGATATCTGACACACAGCGTACTTTCCACCAGTTTGGTCGACAGCCCGATGATCCCGGACAAAAGCATCCAGAACAGTGCTCCCGGTCCTCCTAACACCATGGCAGTAGCCACGCCTACGATATTTCCCGTACCTATTGTTGCTGCCAGTTCCGTAGTCAGGGCTGAAAAAGAAGAAACCCCTTCCCCGTCTGTACCTTTCCGGCTCTTAGAATGGAACACCAGACCAAGTGCCGCCAACAGATTTCTCAAGGGAAGAAAGCGCAGACTGATCATCAGATAGCAGCCACAGCCCAATAATAAAAAAATAAGCCAGGGTCCCCATATGATCCGGTCTGCCTGCTGTAAAAAACCTATTACCTCTGCGAGCATAAGAAGTCTGTCTCCCTGACTTATTTTTCTAAACTATATTCTTTATTTTTCTATTTTATACATTGATATCACTGTCCGGCTGCTTTTCCGGATTCCTGTATTTCCGGAATGTATTTACTGGATATCCGGCAGAAAACCCGGGATCTTTTCTGCGATCTCACGAATCCCGAACAAATATCCGACACCTTTCTCCAGTTGTCCTTCGGAAGCATTGAGCAGTGTTGCGATCAGATGCAGTTTATGCTCTCCGTATTCCAGGTCACTCGTATACTCACCGTCTTCGTTTTCCGTGGCTGTCTGCTCCTTCACTTCTGCTTCAGCTTCTATTTCTGCCTTTATTTCAGCCTCTTTATCCCACATGATCTGTGCATTGGTATCATAAGGCACCTCTCCTTCCATTTCCATATAGGTTTCGGAATAATAATCATGCAGATAGGACTGCATATAATCGGTGATAGCATAATAAGGGGCATCCGCACCGATATCATCCCATGTAACCGGTTCTGTCTCATCTTCCAGCACAACCTTCATGACATAGAGTGTTCCGGTCTCAGAATCCACGACACACTCTATACTGACTCCCGTAACCTCCTCTTCCTTCATGCGCATACAGATGTCATAGGCCATGATCGCGACTCCATCCGACAGCTTTTCATCATACAAAATATATCGTTTGATGGAAATGTTATCTGTATCTATATTTTTAAAAAAATAATCCTCCGGGATCACTCCCATATCCTGAAAAGTGTAATTCCATTCCGTATTTAAAATATATTCATCGATCAGACCATATATTTCACCATCTGTTGCAGCTTCATAATCTTGTTCAGAGATATAGTACTGTTTTCCCGCAGCGATACCGTCTGCCAGATTTTGAAGTCTGCGCATGGTGTCTGTCTCATACTCTTCCTTCCAGACGGTATAATCCGTTCCTGTATTTGATATGCTGACTGACCCGGTCAGCCTGCTCTTATCCTGCAATTGTAGCAACCCTTCCGGTCCTGCGAATGCAAATACGATCAGCACGAGCAGTCCACCCATACATAGTAGGAAATTGCGTCGGTTCTTATTCTCCTGTTTTTTCATATTCCGCCTTTTGCTCCCCTGTTGCTTTTATTTTTTACCACCTGCATTTCCCCGGGAAAATATAAGCGCATTACCGTGCCTTCTCCAAGCTTGCTGTCAATCTTCAGTTCCCCCTGATGCAGGGTGATGATCTTCTGACAGAGAGCCATTCCGATGCCGGCTCCGCCCTCCTTGCGGGATCTGGACTTATCCACCATATAAAAAGCCTCCGTGATCCTCGCGATCTCTTCCTGCGGGATCCCCCTGCCGTTGTCTACAACCTTGATCTCATAGCCCTGTGTGAGCTTACTTCCTTTCATCAGGATAAATCCGCCTTCTTCCACAGCCTTTACAGCATTATCCAGCAGATTATATAACAGTGACAAAAGCAGATCTCTGTCACCTAAAATCACCCCTCTTTCCAGATTGATCTTTCCCCGGATCCCTTTGCGTTCAAAGGGGATCCGCATCGTATCCCGGATATTTTCCTCCAGTTCTTTCGTCTGAATCTTCTTGAATTCCAATTCCTGTCTGTCCATTCCCACCAGCTCCAGCAATTTGTGAGACAGACTTTCCAGACGTTTTCCCTGGCTGAAAATATAATAGGTGGCTTCGCCCCGCTCCTGCTCTGTCAGTTCATAGGAGTTCAGCATATCCGCATATCCAATGATGGAAGTTAAAGGTGTCTTGAGTTCATGAGCAAATGCCGCCGTAAAATCCTCCTTCTGTTTTGCTTCCAGCTCTTTTTCCTCCATCTGGCGTACCAGTCTGTCCGTCATCCGGTTAAAGCTCCGGGACAGTTCTCCGATCTCATCTGCACCCTGATAGGCTGCCCTCTTCTCCAGATTTCCCTCGGCAATCCTCCCCGCCGTGCGGTTTAACTGCTCTATGGGCCGGGTCAGATATCTGGACAGTAAAAAAGCTGCCAGACCACCGATCACCAGCAGACCTGCCAGAGCAATACCATATTGCCGCATCATATTGCTCCGCTCTTCATAAATGCCGCTCAGGTCCTTCAGGATCCCAAGATATACCATATCTGCCGAATCCGTCGCCTGATCTGTGATAATGCTGAGCAGATAATAACGCGTTCCTACCTTGCGGACACCGTAGACCTGATCTGCACCGGGATCCATGGTGCGGATCATTTCTTCCGCAAGACTCCTGATCTCATCCTGTGGCAGTTTCAGGCTGCCCTCCAGAGTGATCGTGCCATCCGTTTCAAGGATCATACATTCCGTACCGTTCTGATCCGTCATCCGTTCTGTTGCGGAATTTCCCGCCTGTATCCCCGCGAATTCTGCTCCGTATTTTTCCATGTTCTGATACACCATATCATAAATGGTCTGAAAGAGCAGGTTCTCACGTTTTCCCTGCTCCGTCTCCCGTTCTAACATACGGTTAAAATAGAAAAACAGCATAAAGCTTCCAAACAGCATGAAGGCTGCCGTAAGAAGTGCTGTGATGGAAAAAAATAATTTATACGTGAACTTCATTCAAACGATACCCCACTTTATATACCGCTATAATAATATTTTCCCAATGTAACTTTTTCTTCAGCCGCTGCACATGCAGATCCACGGTCCGGCTCTGTCCCATATATTCGCCACCCCATACAGTCTCATATATAGTTTCCCTGTACAACGCCCTGTTTTTATTCCTGGCAAATAATAACAGCAGATCAAATTCCTTCGGTGTCAGATAGATTTCCTCCCCGTCCAGAGTCACTCTGTGGGATGCTGTGTCTATGGTGGCATTGCACGCCCGGATGACCGTCTCCGTCTTATGATATCTGCGCAGCACCGCCTCCACTCTGGCAAGCAGCTCTACGATCTCAAACGGCTTGGGCAGATAATCATCCGCCCCCATTCGGAGTCCTTTCACCTTATGTTCTGTAGATCCCAGCGCCGTCAGGAAGATCACCGGCAGCTCACAGGCTTTCGCATAATCCATCAGCTCATAGCCGTTGATCCCCGGAAGCATGATGTCTAACAGTGCCAGGTCAAATTTTTCCTGTTCCATAAGATCTGCCGCACTTTTCCCATCCGGCGCCCAGGTACACAGATACCCTGCCCTTGTCAGATTCATCCGGATCAGATTAGCGATCGGCTCTTCATCTTCCGCAATTAATATCCTGAACATTTCTTCTGCCCCTCATTCTATAAATTCTTATATTACTTTAACTCCTGATTGTATCCATTTTGTATCATCCAAAGCTATGCACTCTTTTCTTCTTAGTTCATACCATATAATAAATATTTTTACGGAAAGGACAGCTGATTGCTATGAAAGATTATTCTTTCGAGGAACCGTTTGAAAAATATCCTCTTGCCATGGCTTATGTTCCCTGGCAGCATTTTACCCAAATGTATGAAAATCTGGAAAAAGGCTACCGGGCGGGTACTATTTTCCCCGAGCTTGACAAACCCTTTACAGGAAGGAGATGCGTCAAATGAGCAGCGAAGAAAAAAAGCTGTATGATATCGGCATCGCTGATTTCGTCCTGACAGATATGATGCTGTATCTGGACACTCACCCTTCGGATCAAAAAGCCATGGAATACTTCAACCACTATGCACGGATCAAAACACAGATGGAGCGGGAATTTGCCAGAGAATATTACCCACTGCGCAAGGATCTCGCCGAAAGTAACAGGGACTGGCGCTGGGGCAGTGCCCCTCTCCCCTGGGAAGGAGGCTGTAACTGATGTGGAACTATGAAAAAAGATTGCAATTTCCGGTAAATATCAAAGAGCCCAACGCGAAGCTGGCGCAGGTCATCATCTCCCAGTACGGCGGACCGGACGGTGAAATGGGTGCCAGCATGCGCTACCTGTCACAACGGTATTCCATGCCTTATAAGGAGGTAGCCGGACTACTGACTGATATCGGGACGGAAGAACTGGGGCATTTGGAAATGGTAGCCACCATCGTCCACCAGCTGACCCGTAACCTCTCCATGGAAGAGATTGAGAAAAGCGGATTCGCCAACTATTACGTGGATCATACCATAGGCGTCTGGCCCCAGGCAGCGGGCGGTGTTCCCTTTAATGCCTGTGAGTTCCAGGTAAAGGGAGATATCATCACCGATCTGCACGAGGATATGGCTGCAGAGCAGAAAGCCCGCTCCACCTATGACAACATCTTACGCCTGATCAAGGATCCGGATATCTGCGAACCCATCAAATTCCTGCGGGCCCGCGAAGTCGTCCATTACCAGCGCTTCGGAGAAGCCCTCCGTATCACACAGGACCACCTGAATTCAAAGAACTTCTATGCCTTTAACCCCGGTTTTGACCGCTGTGAATCCTGTGACAATTAACCCTTCCACAAAAAGAGAATCCCTCACACAAAGAGGGATTCTCTGATCATGATCTTATTCCACATTAAATACCGAGAAAACTCTTAACGGTATCCTTCATTTTATCCACATCACACTGCGTATCATGAAGTATGGGTGCGGTACGGATCTCTTCGATCGCTCCGGGCACCTTCACCTTAGCAATTTTGGATAATTCATCCACCAGTTCAAAATCGCCCATCACATCATATTTGGTGTCAATCGCATCCATGACGCTTCTGGTGAATTTGAAGGGGCTTGCGGTAGAAGCAATGACAGTGGTCTTATGATCCCCGGTCTCTGCCACATATTTTCCATATACTGCAGAAGCTACTGCGGTATGGGTATCGATCACATAGCCGCACTTCTCATACAGACGACGAATTTCTGCTGCCGTCTCTGCCTCACTTGCAAAGTTACCATAGAAGTCAGCCAGCTGCGCCTTCATTTCTTCGGTGATCTCGTATTTGCCATTGCCGGTCAGCGCACTCATCAGCTCACGGTTTTTATCTGCATCATTGCCTGCGATACGGTAGATCAGACGCTCTAAGTTGCTGGAGATCAGAATATCCATGGAAGGAGATGTCGTCAGTACGAACTCTCTGTTGCGGTCATAGGTTCCGGTACGGAAGAAATCATACAGTACCTTATTGTCATTGGAAGCACAGATCAGCTTATCAATGGGAAGCCCCATATTCTTCGCATAAAATGCAGCCAGAATGTTACCGAAGTTACCGGTGGGAACTACGACATTGATCTTCTCACCCTCTGCGATCTTACCGTCTTTACATAACTGTGCATAAGCATACACATAGTAGCAGATCTGCGGTACCAGACGTCCGATGTTGATAGAGTTTGCTGAGGAGAACTGGAAGCCCTTCTCGTCCATCTCTTTTGCCAGTTCCTTATCGGAGAAGATCTTCTTCACGCCGGTCTGAGCATCGTCAAAGTTGCCGTGAATGCCTACTACGAAGGTATTGGCACCCTTCTGGGTCACCATCTGCTTCTCCTGGATCGGGCTGACACCGTTCTTCGGGTAAAATACAATGATACGAGTACCTTTTACATCTGCAAAGCCTGCCAGGGCTGCCTTACCGGTATCGCCGGAGGTAGCGGTCAGGATCACGATCTCGTTCTTAATATTGTTCTTGCGGGCAGAAGTGATCATCAGATGAGGTAAAATGGAAAGTGCCATATCCTTAAAAGCAATGGTGGATCCATGGAACAATTCCAGATAATACGCATTGTCTGCCTTCACAAGCGGAGCAATTTTTTCTGTATCAAACTTGGAATCGTAAGCACTGTTAATACAATTCTTCAGTTCTTCTTCCGTAAAATCCGTCAGAAATAATTTCATGACTTCATATGCAACCTGCTGATAAGTCATTCCCGCAAGCTCCTTAAGACTCTTGTCCAGTGTGGGAATATGATCCGGTACAAACAATCCTCCGTCATCGGATAATCCCTTCAGAATCGCCTGTGATGCGGTTACCGGTGCGCCGTTGCTGCGTGTGCTACGATATATTACTTCCATTTCCTCTCCTCCGTATCAATATGTATGGATCTATTGTATCCATCTTCAATTTCGTAAAAGTATAGCATACTTTAAGCACTGTTGCAAGGTGAATTGATAAAGTCCAAGCTGAACGCAACATTCTTATTCTTATTATTCTTTAAAAAACTCATGTCCGCCGTGCCGGAATAACAGTGTAAGCTTTTCATCAAACCAACGCATTCGTTTACTGTCCGCATAATCTCTGGCGGCAAAATAAAGTGCTCCTTCGGAGATATCCTCTCCATCCAGTGCTCGTCCCACTGCCCTTACGGTCTCCTCACTGATCTGTACTCTGTCATAGCTCCCATCGGACACCGGGGAAAACTGCGTGATCCCATTCTCCTGCTGGAACACGATCTCCGACACACTGTCCGGAAATTTATCGGAATTCAGACGGTTCAATATGACATTTGCCACCAAAAGTTTCCCCTCCTCATCCTCACATCCTGCTTCCGCTTCCACAATTTTCAACAGAACCTCCAGCTCCGCCATGTCCAAATGATACCTGCTGTTCCTCTGCAATTCATTGCAGTCGACTACCCGCTGTCCCGAGGATGTCCGGGAAGCAATTCCTATCATTCTGCTCTCACTGTCTGCCGCTACCGGGACTTTTATCTGCAGATTCCGCTGTATTTCTTCCATTTGTCCCAGGCACAAAAATCCTGCCAGAAATAACAAATGCGCTGTTAACAGAACAGTCAATGCCCGTTTATACATTTTCGATCCTCACATACCTACAAATGATTTTGACTCCAACTTCATTCTATGCAGCTCGTCCGAAAAATATATCTGTTGTTTTCCGGGAAAAAATGATACTATGAAATTATGAATGAGCAGAAAACAGGAAAAAGCAAACTGGATAAAGGGATATTTCGTGCCGTAAAAAAAGATGGAACCGTGTATTACCGCGCCTCTCTGACCTACCGTGGGAAGCACATCAGTCTGGGTAGCTACCGGGATGCCGGACAGGCACACTCGGCCTATGAAGAAGGAATTCGTCTGTTAAATGATTCCTCTCTCTCCCTGAAATCCTACCGGGAGACCTCTTCCCTTTCCTTTGAGAAGTGGGTCTGTCTGCTCAACTTCCGGGATAACGGAATCTACCTTGGGAACCCCATCTATATGGGCCAGCAGCTTTTTTACTATTATCTCACGCCACACCATGTACTGAAATTTGATCTGGAAGATCTGTTCTATTATTCTTCACACAAAATCATGCGGCGCGGTAATCATTATTTTGTGTCCGATTATGGAATGCAGCTGACTCTTACATCCCGCTATGGCATCAAAAGCTATGCCGTACCCGGTAGAGACTATTGTTTCCGCAATGGTGATCCCACGGATTTCCGCAGAGAAAATCTGCAGATTCACAATATTTATCACGGTGTCCGCAAAACAGTAACAAAAAACGGACAGCATCTCTATACTGTCCGCATTCATATTCATGGCAATTATCTGGTGGGGCGTTATGCTACCGATGTGGAAGCCGCCATTGCCTACAACAAAGCCATCGACATTCTCCGAAACAAAGGAGTGACCAATAACTTTTTATCCAACTACGTGGAAGACATTGCTCCCAGCCGCTATGCAGAGATCTATTCTTCTCTGCCCATTGCCCCCGGCATTCTGAATTATCCGGCTATTTCTCCGAATAATCAATGAAGCTGATATTCATGTTGGCATAACCGGCAATCCCGTCCACCGAGATATCGTCCGCGTATTGCCACATGGTAAACCGATACGGATAATCCGGAACATCTCCCACCTGGGATAACCATACATCATACGCAGACAGTTTTGACAGATCCACCTCCTTGATCAGCCATTCCTTGTTGCCATATAATAATGTTTTATATCCGGCCGCCGCTATCGTATCCAGAAAAGCTTTCGTGATCTTCGTCTTGTCCGCTCTGCTGACTCCTTCGATGCGGGCCGTATCGTTATCCACGAATCCCATATCAAAAGCCACCGGATAAGTAATCTTATAATCTTTAATATTGTTCAGTACGACGTTCGCTTCTTCCACCGCTTCTGCTTCGGTGATCGCCTGTGAAGTAAAATACACTCCGATCTGCAGTCCGGCATCTGTCGCTCTCTTCAGATTATCCGCGAAATACTCATCCAGAACGATCTGACCGCTGCCGTAACCTCTGGCTCCCACCCGAAGCATCACGAAATCAATACCTGCTTTCTTTAATTTCAGGAAGTCCACATAATCCTGATATTTGGAGATATCCACCCCAACATAAGAAGTAAGCTTTCCATCCTGATAATATTTCATAAAATCCGACTGACATACCAGTTTTGTAAAATCGTATTCGTGTTTCGGCAGATAAGGACTGATCAATACCCATTCTTCTTTCCCATCCCGATTAGTCACCAGGGTATGCTTTCCATCGGTGGAAGGATCTGTATCCGTCGTATCTTTTTTCCCATCCTGTCCGGAAGGATTCTCTGAAGGCATCGGTGTAGCCGTTGTCTCCGGATACATATCCCAAAAATCCAGATCCGAAGGAGTCAATGTACTTCCGGTGATCAGATCCTGCGTATCCGGATACTTTGCTGTCTGCTGATTTCCTGCCTGTTGTACATTCTCCGTCTGTGCAGCTGTATTATTCTGTTGATGAGACGCCGGTTTCCTGTTAATGATCAGCACAACCGTAAGTATCACCACCACAAAAATAGTGACAGCAACGATCGCACTGACCACGGTAGGAGTCAACCCGCTTCCATGATCTTCATAATCGTCCGGAAGACGCATACTATTTCTCCTCTTTTATGCTTTTACAATACACTTTTTAGGGCATTTTTCCATGCAGGCTCCACAGCCGACACACTTTTCGGGATCAATGACCGCATGAAAATTCTCTACTTTCACAGCATCATGCTGACAATTTTTCACGCAAATTCCGCAGCCAACGCATCCTGTGGTACAGGCTTTCATAGTGACCGGTCCCTTGTCGGTAGAACTGCAGGCTACCTGCACCGTATTGGAATATGGGATCAGACTGATCAGGTGTTTCGGACATACCTCTACACATTTTCCGCAGGCCTTACACTTCTCTTTGTCTACTACGGCTACACCGTTTTTGACGTGAATGGCATCGAAAGGACATACCTGTGTGCAGGTTCCATATCCAAGGCAGCCGCTGTTACAGGATTTCGGTCCGCCTCCGGGGACAAAGCTCATCATACGGCAATCCTTGATTCCGTAATAATCATAGTCTGTCTTCGTCCGGTCGCAATCACCCTGGCAGTGAACATACGCTACTTTTCTCTCGGAAGCCTCTGCCTCTACTCCCATGATCGCAGCGATTTTTTTGCCGACTTCCTCTCCGCCTACAGGACAGGTATTAACGGCAGCCTCTCCTTTTGCAATCGCAGCGGCAAGTCCGGAACATCCGGCGAACCCACAGCCGCCACAGTTATTACCGGGAAGGGCGGCAAGTACCGCTTCTTCCTTCTCATCTACTTCTACTTTGAATTTTATACCGGCCACGCCAAGAAACAGTCCCACAAAGATGCCGACGATTCCGACACAAGCCGCAGCAATCAGAATTCCTGTTATACTCATCTATGTTACTCCTTCCTAGATCAGACCGGAGAATCCGCAGAAAGCAATTGCCATCAGTCCCGCTGTCAGCAGCACCATGGGCATTCCCTTGAAAGATTCCGGCACCTCATTGTATTCCATTTTTTCACGCAATCCAGCCAGGATCACGATGGCAATGGTAAAACCAAGGGCTGTGGCAAATCCGTTTACAATACCGGTCAGAATACCGTATTCCTTCTGTACATTGGTAATCGCTACACCTAAAACCGCACAGTTGGTGGTGATCAGGGGCAGATATACACCCAGTGCCTGATACAGAGAAGGCATAGCCTTTTTCAGGAACATCTCCACAAACTGTACCAGTGCTGCGATCACAAGGATAAATACAATGGTCTCCAGATACTCAATGTGCAGCGGCTGTAAGATAAATTTATAAATCACGCCCGCTACCGCACTTGCCAGCGTTATGACGAAAATAACCGCGGTTCCCATACCGCCTGCAGTCTTGATCTTACGGGATACTCCCAAAAACGGGCAGAGTCCCATGAACTGGCTTAAGACGATATTGCTGACAATGGAGGAACTGATCAGTAACAGAAGCATATCTTTCACACTATCCATTTATTTGTCCTCCTTATCCAAGTCTATTGTCTCAAGGTCATCCGTTGCAGCCTTAGGCTTTGCTGCCACTCTGGCCGCGTCCATCACGGCATCCTCCGAAGTATCGGTATTGTCGTAAAATCTCTCTGAGCAGCCGCTTTCGCCACAGTGCAGACAATCATGTCCGCAGCCGGACTGGATTTTCTCATAATCCTTGCCTGCCAGTTTTCTCTTGTTCTTCACATAATTCTGCAGAGCAGTCAATGCAGCCAGCACAAAGAACGCACCGGGAGCCAGTCCGAAGATGTTGATCGTTACATAGGAATCCGGCATGATCCGGAATCCGAAGACAGATCCTGCCGCCAGAATCTCTCTCACGGCACCGATACAGGTCAATGCCAGGGAGAAACCAAGTCCCATGCCAAGTCCGTCAAACAAAGAAGGAATCGGCGGATTGGAGTATGCATAGCTCTCCGCTCTTCCCAAAATAATACAGTTCACAACGATCAAAGGAATGTATACACCCAATGCATCATTCAGAGACGGCAGATATGCCTGTAAAAGTAACTGCACCGCCGTTACAAATGAAGCTATAATTACGATAAATGCGGGGATTCTCACACGGTTGGGAATCACTTTCCGCAACAGGGAAATGATCAGATTGCTCATCGTAAGTACCACCGCTGTCGTCAGTCCCATTCCCAGACCGTTCATTGCGGAAGTGGTTACGGCCAGTGTAGGACACATTCCCAGCATCAGCACAAAGGTAGGATTCTCCTTGATAATGCCGTTGTAAAGTCTTTCACCTGCTTTATTCATTGCCTGCACCTCCCTGTACATAATCATGAAATGCCAGAAGGCTTCCGTTCACGGCATTGGTCACGGCCTTGGTGGTGATCGTTGCACCGCTGATGGCATCAATCTCACTGTCAGAAGCGGAACCGGTCTTGGTATACGTAAAGCTCTTCACATTTTTCTGATGGAACTGCGGTACCAATACATCGCCTGCTTTCATTCCCAGTCCCGGTGTCTCGGAGATACTCAAAATAGAAATATCATTTACGGTACCGTCCAGACGGATTCCCACATACAAAACGATATTTCCGCCGTATCCCTCAGAGGATGTGGTCTGGATCACATAGCCCAGTTTCTCTCCGGAGGCATCCTGAGCTTCATATACCGTACCGATGGTAATTCCGGTATCGGAAAGCTTCTGCGCCGTATCATCGGAAGGGATATACGGATCCAATTCTTCAAAATGTCCGGCATCCGTAAATACTGCCTGGCAGGCTTCCTGCACTGCTTTTTCTTCCTGCAGACGGATGGGTTCCTTGGTAAGTTCATAGACAAATCCAAGTAACAGGCCGGCAATCAGGGTGATGGCAAATAAAATGCCTGCTTCTTTTAACATTGCCTGCACATCATTTTTATTTTTCATGTTTCGCACCTGCCTTTCTTCCGAAAGCAACCGGCATGGTGAATTTTTCAATCAGAGGTACCAGAAGGTTTCCTAAAATGATAGCATAAGATACTCCTTCCGCTCCCGGTCCGAAGATACGGAAGATTCCGGTAAGAAGTCCCAGTACAACACCATATACATACTGTCCTTTGATGGTGATCGGGCGGGTAACATAATCCGTAGCCATGAAAAAGGCACCCAGGATCAGACCGCCACCGGCCAACTGTGCCGACAGATATGCGGGATCAAAACCATGTCCGCCGAAAAATCCGGCAAACAGGATCACTGTCACAATATAGGTTCCCGGAATGCGCAGATCGATCACTCCGATCAGGATCAGAAAACATGCCCCGATCAGTAACGCAATAACGGAAGTCTCGCCGATGGTACCGGCTGTCTTACCTACGATCATATTCATGACATTGACACTCTCTCCTGCTTTCAGTGCCGCCAGCGGAGTGGCTCCGGTATAAGCATCACAGACGAAGTTCGTCATCTGCGAAGGGAAAGAGATCAATAAGAAACATCTTGCTGCCAGTGCCGGGTTCATAAAATTTTGTCCCAGGCCTCCAAACAACATTTTTACTACAAGAATTGCAAACACACCGCCCAGGGCAGCCATCCACAGAGGAATACTTACCGGCAGATTCAGTGCCAGCAGCAGTCCGGTGACCACCGCCGACATGTCTGTTATGGTTATTTTCTTCTTCCACAGCCAGCCGAATAACAATTCTGTCAGGACTGTGCTTGCAATGGTAACAGCCATCACTGCCAGTGCTCTGGGACCGAAATTGTAGATTCCGAAGCCGGCAGCAGGCAGCAGTGCGATCACCACAGCCGTCATAATACTACTGGTCGTTACTTTCGACCTTATATGAGGATTTGAAGATACTTTTAAAAGTTCACTCACTGTTCTTCCCTCCTACTTCTTTTTCTTTTTGGCCAGTTGAATTTTACGCATGGACTTGATCTCCTGCGTCAGAGGTCTCTTGGCAGGACATACAAAGCTGCAGCAGCCACACTCACAGCATTCCATTCCGTTATGTTCTACGAATGACTCTTCGTCAAAATGCTCCGCATAAGTTGCCAGCAGACTGGGAACGATCCGTCCCGGACATGCTTCCACGCATCGTCCACAGTTAATACAGGGGCTGGGTTCCATCGCAGAGACATCATCCTGTGTCAATGCCAGCAAAGCAGTAGAAGTCTTGGTCGTCGGAACATTGAGATCAAACATACCGAATCCCATCATCGGACCACCGCAGATAATCTTCTCCGGATCCTGTTTAAATCCTCCCGCCACATCCAACAGTTCCTGATAACTCATACCGATGGGTACCCGGAAGTTCCGTGGATTCGCCACAGCATCACCGGTTACCGTGATAATGCGCTCCATCAGAGGGCGTCCTTCTGTAACTGCTCTGTAAATAGCAACCACGGTATCTACATTGTCTACAATGCATCCCACATCCGCGGGCAGCATGGAAGAATTGATCTTCCGACCCGTTGTGGCATAGATCAGCTGACGTTCCGCACCCTGCGGGTACTTGGTCTTCAATGCCTTGACCGTGATCTGCGGATCATTTTTGGTCATCTGTTTTAACAGAGAGATGCAATCCGGTTTATTATCTTCCACTGCCAGAATTCCATGAGCATTATCGAACAGCTTCAGTATGATCTTCAGACCGCCGATCAACTTGTCCGGCTCCTCCATCATCCTGCGGTAATCAGAAGTCAGATAAGGCTCACATTCCGCACAGTTTGCAATTACATAGTCAATTTTATCAGGATCCTTCGGAGATAATTTTACATGGGTAGGAAAGCCGGCTCCTCCCATACCTACAACTCCGGCTTCTTTTACAATATCGATGATCTCATCTTTTTGTAATTTATCCACCGGTGCATAGGGATGAAATTCCATACTTTCATACAGACCGTCATTGTCTATTACAATGCTCTGTATCAGATCTCCCGTCACTACACGCCTTGTCTCGATAGACTTTACAGTACCGGACACGGATGCATAAATCGGCGCCGACACAAATCCACCACTCTCCGCTATCTTCTGTCCTGCAAGTACACGATCTCCTTTTGCCACGATTGGCTTAGCCGGGGCTCCGATATGCTGAGACATGGGATAAACCATTTCTCCCTTAGGCAGAACATCCTGGATCGGCTTGTCTTTCGACAGATCTTTGCCGTCATAGGGATGGATTCCACCTACAAATGTCAACTTCGCCATTTTTCTATCGTCCTTTCTGAATCATTCTTGTATTTCAGATCACATTACGATAATTGTACTATTTTTATCAATTTTTATCAACTTTTATCAACAAAATGCTACTGCATTTTATAAAATTATGGTAGAATAAATTAAATAAGCAAACATGCCCCACGGCAGAAAGAGGTCATACATGAAAAAATCAGAAGAGACTCTGGAGGATTTTGCGATCTCCTATCCCTTGGATAAGCTAGCACCTCTGGAACAGGTACTGTTTCTCGATATTGAGACCACGGGATTTACTTCCCGTACTTCTTATTTATATATGATAGGCTGCGCTTACAACCGGGCCGGTAAATGGCATACCATACAATGGATGGCAGAGGATTACGCACAGGAGGGAGCGATTCTCACTGCTTTCTTTGACTTTGCGAGATCCTATAAATATCTGGTTCATTTCAACGGCAATAACTTCGACCTTCCCTTTATCAGCCAGAAATGTGCCCAGTTAATGCTTCCATTTTCTTTCGAAGGTTTTCAGGGAATCGATATTTATCGTCGGATCTCTCCTTATAAGTTTTTCTTAAAGTTGCCCAACTGCAAACAGAAAACTCTGGAGCAATACCTTGGAATCGCCCGTACGGATGTCTTTTCCGGTGGTGAATTGATCGGATTATATCACGACTATGTCAAGAATCCTTCCGAATTCACCGAAAAAGCTTTATTCCTTCACAATGCGGACGATTTAAAAGGGATGTTGGAAGTTCTTCCGATTCTCGCATACTATGATCTGTTTAACGAGAACTGTGTCAAAGCCAAAAAGGTACAGGCCAACTATTACAAAGATATGCATGGGGCACAGCGAAAAGAGCTGCTGATCACACTGCAGATTCCTACACCGCTGCCCAAACCTATTACTGCCTCTGCCGGTAATTGTTACTTCCGCGGCGAGGGAGAATCTGCTACTCTTAAGGTTCCGATCTATGAAGAAGAATTAAAATATTTCTATTCGAACTACAAGGATTATTATTATCTTCCTACCGAAGATGTGGCGCTTCATAAATCCGTAGCTGGTTTTGTCGATAAGGAACACAGACTCCAGGCTTCCGCAGCGAATTGCTATACCAGGAAGTTTTCCTGTTATCTTCCCCAGTGGGATATTTTATTTACACCTTTCTTCAAGAGAGATTATAAGAGCAAAGAATTATTTTTTGAACTTACAGATGAAATGAAGAAGAACCGTGAAGGTTTTTCCCGTTATGCCAATCACGTCCTGTCCATGATTGCCGCCACATATTAAAAAAAGGAAAGCTGATCGCTTTCCTTTTTTCTTCCTATAAACCTATAAGGGTTTGACATAATAAAAAGAACTTTTTCTCTCAAATCCTATCTCACGATAATTCATGATCTGTTCCGTACTTCCAATAAAAAGCATTCCACCCTTTGCCAGGGAATGATAATACTTTCGAAATACTTCATCCTTTGCTTCCTCTGTAAAATAGATCAGAACATTTCTGCACACGATCAGATGATATTCTGTCGGATAAGCATCTTTCAACAGATTATGTTGATGAAAATCAACTCTTGCCTTAATCTCATCCGCAATCTTATAAGAGGGACCGATCTTCGTGAAATATTTCTTCTTTAGATCTTCCGGTACACCTTCTATGCTCTTCTCATTGTACAATCCGGTCTTTGCCTTTGCAATCACCTGCTTGTCCAGATCCGTAGCATAGATATGGATCTGTTGTAACGGAACATGCCGTGACAAAGCCATAACCAGTGAGTACGGCTCATCTCCCGTAGAACAGGCAGCGCTCCAGATTTTTAAATTCTTACCAAAGCGCTGAATCAGTTCCGGGATAACTGTCTCATCCAGATATTTCCACTGTTCGGGATTACGATAGAACTCCGATACATTGATGGTAATATACCCTACAAATTCCTCGAAAAGTTCTCTATCCGTCTTCAGTGCCTGTACATACTTATCATATCCTACGATCTTGTGTTTTGCGATCAGAGTATCGATACGCCGCTTCATCTGCTTCTCTTTATAAGCATTCAGATCGATCGTAGTCAGAGAATATATCTCCTTTTTAAAATACTCATAATCATATATCATGAATATCAACCACCCAGCTGTTAATTATTCCTCAGTATTCTCAGCCTCTGCAGCGATCACAGCATCGATATCTACAGATACGACATCTGCATCAGACTCTTCCTCTGCCTCTGCAGGTTCGGGAGCTGTCAGAGCTTTTACGCTCAGGGAGATCTTGTGATCAGCCTCATTGAAATCTACAACCTTAGCTGTAACTTCATCGCCAACGCTCAGTACATCGGAAGGTTTCTCAATGTGCTCCTTTGCGATCTGGGATACATGAAGCAGAGCATCTACACCGGGCTCTAATTCTACGAAAGCGCCAAAGTCGGTCATTCTTGCAACCTTACCGGTTACTACATTGCCGACTGCATACTTCTGTGCAGCATCCTTCCAGGGGTTAGCATCATCGAATTTCAGAGACAGTGCGATCTTATTGCCGTTGATCTCTTTGATCAGGACTTTCAGCTTATCGCCAACCTTGAATACCTTCTTGGGATGTTCAACTCTGCCCCAGGACATCTCGGAGATGTGAAGCAGTCCATCTGCGCCGCCAAGATCGATAAATGCGCCGAAATCAGTTACGTTCTTAACAACGCCTTCAACGATATCGCCTTCTTTGATCTTCTCAAAGAGTTCCTTCTGCAGTTCAGCCTTCTTGGCTACGATCAGCTGTTTACGGTCGCCGATATATCTTCTTCTCTTGGGATTGTACTCGCTGATCACGAATTCAATCTCCTGTCCTGCATACTTGGTCAGATCCTTCTCATAAGTATCGGATACCAGGCTTGCGGGGATGAAGATTCTTACTTCGTCCACAATTACACTTAAACCACCGTCCAGTACCTGAGATACGGTTGCCTTAAGTACTTCGTGATTGTTAAATGCTTCTTCGATTCTCTTGTTGCCTCTGTCTGCAGCAAGACGCTTGTAGGTAAGGAGAACCTGACCCTCACCGTCATTTACTTTCAGAACCTTGACTTCCATGGTGTCACCAACCTTGGCAACTGTGGTAAGATCCACGCTGGAGTCGTTGGTATATTCGTTCTTGGTAAGAATACCGTCAGATTTATATCCGATGTTCAGAATGATCTCTTCCGGTTTCACATCGATGACTGTACCTTCGACTACCTCTCCTGCATGTATTGTCTTTAATGATTCTTCCAGCATTTGTTCAAAAGTTAATTCTGACATAATTTTGAACCTCCTCAATTAATTTATTTGGGGTGGAAGCCCCCGCGGTAATACCCACTAGTCGAACAGCTTTAGGTAGATCTAAATGCAAGTCATCCAGTGTCTGTATAAAATAGGTGTGCTCACATTCCCTTTGGCAGATTTCGTAAAGCTTTCTGCTGTTGGAACTGTGCTTCCCTCCTATTACAATCATAACGTCAGCATCCGCTGCAATGGTCTTTGCCGATCGCTGTCGCTCTTCTGTAGCATTACAGATAGTGTTCACAACACTATCATTGTAACCTTTTTTTTCAAAAATTTCAACTATATATTGAAATTTATTGTAGTTATATGTCGTCTGAGAGACAATGCAGAGTTTTTCGCCTTCTGTTTTTACAAAATTTTCTGCCTGATCCGGAGTCTCCAGAACGGTAACGGGTCCCGGACACCAGCCGACGATCCCCTCTACTTCCGGGTGCTTCGGATCTCCCACAACGATCACATGATACCCCTCGTTACTTTTTAGTTCCACGATACGATGGATCTTTTTCACAAAAGGACAGGTGGCATCAATGCATTCCAGACCGTTTGCCTCCATGATGTCATAGATCTCTTTTGCCACACCGTGAGCACGGATGATCACGGTGGGAATGTTCTCCCCGGCTTTCAGCTGTTTCAGATCCTCTTTGTTCTCCAGAACCCGTACACCCTTTTCCGACAGTTCTCTGACCACTTCCTCGTTGTGTACAATGGGACCATAGGTATATATAGTCTTCCCGTTTTTTAATTGTTCATACACGGTATCCACGGCACGCTTTACACCAAAGCAAAAGCCTGCACAGTCTGCCAGTCTTACTTCCATATATCGTCTCCCATTTAACCAATCAGTGCCACGATCCGGTCAATGACCTGTTCGATGGTCATATCTGAGGTATCCACCAGCACCGCATCCTCCGCCTGCTTTAACGGAGAAGTCTCTCTGTGCATATCTCTGTAATCTCTGTCCTCGATATCCTGACGGATCTTTTCTAAGTCGCAGGGCTCACCCTTGGCAGTCAGCTCGTCATATCTTCTTTTTGCTCTCACCATACTGCTGGCGGTCAGATAGATCTTGACCTGTGCATGGGGTAATACTACGGTACCGATATCACGGCCATCCATGATCACATCGCTTTTCGTTGCCAGTGCCTGCTGGAGTTCTACCAGTTTGGTACGTACCGCCGGCTGTGCACTGGTGGTGGAAGCCATGTTGCCAACCTCCTCGGTACGCAGATAAGCATTGACGTTTTCACCGTTTAATAATACGACCTGTTCTCCGTCCACATATTGAATGGTGATATCTGCCTCCTTACATTTATCGGCGATCGCTGCCGCATCCGCAGGATCCACACCCTCTCTTAACATGAACAGTGCCATGGCACGGTACATTGCTCCGGTATCCACATAGATAAAGCCCTTCTTTTTTGCCACTGCTCTGGCAATCGTGCTTTTACCGGCACCTGCCGGTCCGTCAATAGCTACATTAAAGCTCATATTCATATCCTCTTTTCTTCGTATTTTCTTTATGATTCTATTTTTTAAAAAATTTATTGTATGCTGTCTCCCGCCAAATGTCCCGTAGACCAGGCAATCTGTAAGTTAAAGCCACCGGTCATGGCATCCAGATCCAGTACTTCCCCCGCAAAATACAGATGCTTTACCATCCTGGATTCCATGGTGGAAGGATTGATGTCTTTTACAGAGATTCCGCCCTGGGTAATGATTGCTTCCGCAAAAGATCTCGTCCCCGTTACCGTCATGGGCAGTGCCTTGATCAGCATTCCGAAAGCTTTTCTCTCTTCCCTGCTGATCTCGTTGACCTTCTTCTCCGGAGAGATTCCTGACAACTCTATCATAACAGGGATCAGCTTCGCAGGGAACAGATGATCCAGTGCATTTTTAAACTGCTTGTTCTTCGCTTCCTCAAAATCCCGAAGCAGCCGTTTATCCAACTGTTCCGGTGTCAGTGCGGGTTTCAGATCCAGGAAAAGCTTTACTTCATCGTCACCTTTTTGTCTGGAAATATTTTTGGAATAAAAGCTGCTGGCGGACAAGATCAACGGCCCGCTGACGCCAAAATGGGTAAACATCATCTCTCCGAAGCCTTCGTACCAGGTCTTCTTCCCACATTGCATCCGGATCTCCACATTTTTAAGAGATAATCCCATCAGCGCTTTGCACCAGCTCTCGCGGATCTCTAACGGTACCAATGCGGGCCTTCGCTCCGTTACTTTATGACCCGTCTCTTCTGCGAACCGGTAACCGTCTCCGGTGGATCCGGTAGCGGCATAGGAGCAGCCACCTGTACAGATAATGCAGGCATCGGCGATCAACTTCTTATGATCCGTACATTCCACTCCGTAAAAGCAAATATTGTCGTCACTTTCCTTCGTCAGGATCTTTTTCACTTCTGTGTGCAGATGAATATCCACATGATATTTATGCAATTCTCTCTGCAGGGCGGCGATCACATCCGAAGAATGATCGGATACCGGAAATACCCTGTCGCCCCGCTCTGTTTTCAGGGGACATCCCGCCTGTTCGATCAGATCACACACCTGTGTATTGTCAAAGCTGTAAAAAGCACTGTACAGGAATTTTTCATTGGTGCAGACATTTTGGAACAGCACATCCATATCCGCTCCATTGGTCACATTACAACGGCCTTTTCCCGTAATAAACAGCTTTTTCCCAAGCTTTTCATTTTTTTCCAAAAGGGTTACGTTATGTCCGCATTTTGCTGCCGCTATGGCAGCCATCATGCCGGCAGCCCCGCCGCCGACCACTATCACATTGCTCATTCTCATCCTTTTCTGCCGACATATCGACGTCACTGCTCCTTGCGTCGCAGAGAATAATCCAACATCGGTTCATCATCTATAAAATCTATCTCGTCATTCAGATACACCTGATAATTGTTCCAGGTCTCTTCCAGTGTCTCCAGATTCTTACGCACCTGCTCCGGACATTTCAGGCAAAGTGCTACCACCAGCGCATTGATCACACTAAGAGGTGCCACCAGAGAATCCACCACCGACACCATGTCACTTCTCGCCAGCAGATTGCAGGAAGAATACAGATTCATGGGGGAATGGATACTGTCGGTAATGGCGATCACTTTGGCATTCCGGTCATTGGCGAACTCCATTGCCTTTAACGTCCGCATAGAATATCTCGGAAAACTGATGCCGATAAAGCAATCCTTCGGTCCTATATGGATCATCTGTTCAAAGGTCTCGCTGACACTGGTAGTGTTCAGTAAAAATACCTTTCCGCGGATCATGTTCAGGTAAAAATGCAAAAACGCCGCCAATGGCTCATTGCTGCGGAGTCCCATGATATAGATGGTCTCCGCTTCTAAGATCGTAGCTACTGCCGATTCAAACGCCGCCGGATCCAGATTATCTATAGTATCCTGAATCTTCTCGATATCTGCCGTGAGAACAGAGGTCAGGATCTCCGACTGGGAACTTCTTCCATATTTTGCATCCATTTTCTGGATACCATTTAGTTTACCCTGTACACAGCTTTCCAATGCCTTCTGAAATTTCGGGTACCCATCATAACCGATCCCTGCGGCAAAACGAACCACGGTAGATTCACTGATTCCCAGTGTTTCTCCTAATTTAGCTGCCGTCATGAATACCGCCTGGTCAAAATGTTCCGATATATAGTCCGCAATGGCTTTATGCCCCTTGCTCATCTTCGTATAGTGTTCATTTATCCGGGTAAAAACATCATATTCTGCCACTGTTCTTAACCTCGCATTGTCTCATTGTAAAAAGCATAGTAGGAATGTTCCAAAAGCTGCATCGTCTGCTGATCTGTCAGATCATAATCTCCGGTCAGAGACATGCAGGCGGCTCCATGAATAAAAATCCACATTTTCATAAACAGATCTCCGGGGTCCGGGCATCCGGCCACTCTCGCCAGATTGATCTCATAGACTACATTTCCGGCATCACCGTTCAAGATCTCATACATGCTTTTCGTCTTATGCTTACTGCCCTGGTCACCGGATACAAACAGAAGTTCAAACAAGTGTCTTTCTTCCCGTGCAAAAGCTATGTATGCCATTCCTAAGTTGGAAAAAGGTGTCTTCCCTGTGCGGGGATACAGGCTGTAATAATCCAGAAAATACGCCGTTGCTCTCTCATAGACCGCATCCCACAGTTCTTCCATATTCTTATATACTCTGAAAATAGGCTGCGTGGAACATCCTGCCTTCGCCGCAACTTTTCTCGCAGTCACATTGGCAAAGCCTTCCTCTCTGGTCATGGCGAATGCCGTATCCAGGATCCTGTCAATCGTGATCATCTCTTTACGAGCCATAATCCCTCTCATTCCGCTGTATTTACAGCAAACAATGTGTCCTTCTATAACACTTGTTATTTTAGTGGGTGAAGAGGTGGTTTGTCAATATGTAAATAACGCATTCGCAATCCGGGCTATCGCCCTACTTCTTCCGTCGGGTTTTCTGTCTAAATAACAGCTTCTTCGTGCTTCGCACTCTCGAAGCTGCAAACTCATTCGCATATCGGGCTGACGCCCTACTTGCTTCGCTGGTTCTTTGTCTAAATAACAGTTTCTCCGTGCTTCGCACTCCCGAAACTGCAAAACCACATTCGCAATCCGGGCTATCGCCCTACTTGCTCATGTGGTTTTGTTTTTCTAATAAAGACACCGCACTGGCTGCAAGCAGCCGTGCGGTGTCTTTATTGAAAAATTATTTAGACAGGGTATGCACCGTTTTTGGTGTCAGCCTGGGTCATATCAACCTTTTCCTGCTGTGCCTGACGATACTTGAAGAAGTCGGTAGCAACCTGAGGGAACAGAGCGTAGCTTAATACGTCCTCATCCTGCTGTTTCCATTCCTTCATTTCGCCTTCCAGCTTATCCATCTCGTTGTCAAGCAGATCAGCGTAACGGCAGGTGATTCTCTCCTCACCGGGGATAACCTTGTCGATAACTTCCTGGCTCATGGGCTTAACAGTCTGGCCGTACTCACCACGCAGCACTGCCTTGGTCTCCTTGGTAGCCATCTTGTAACGCTCACCAAGCAGTACATTGAAGACTGCCTGAGTTCCAACGATCTGAGAAGAAGGAGTAACCAGAGGGGGCTCACCCAGATCCTTACGAACCTTAGGGATCTCCTTCAGTACATCGTAGTATCTGTCTTCTGCATTCTGCTCCTTCAGCTGGCTCACCATGTTGGAAAGCATACCGCCGGGTACCTGATACAGCAGAGTCTTGATATCAACACCCATAACCTTGGGATTCAGCAGGCCGTTAGCCAGACACTCATCTCTGTAAGGTCTAAAGTAATCAGCGATCTCAGCCAACAGGTTCTGATCCAGACCGGTATCGTAAGGGGTTCCCTTGAAGGTCTCAACCATAACCTCGGTAGCAGGCTGTGAAGTACCCATAGCGAAGGGGCTCATAGCGGTATCGATCACATCAACACCGGCCTCTACTGCCTTCAGGTAAGTCATGCTTGCAACACCGGAAGTATAGTGGGTATGCAGTTGGATGGGAAGCTTGGTAACTTCCTTCATAGCCTTGATCAGTTCAGAAGCCTTGTAAGGTACTAACAGACCAGCCATATCCTTGATACAGATGGAATCTGCACCCATCTCTTCGATCTTCTTAGCCATGCCGGTCCAGTACTCTAAGGTGTAAGCATCGCCCAGGGTATAAGCCAGAGCAACCTGTGCTTCACCTCTGCCTTCCTGCGCCTTGAACTTATTGGTAGCATTTACTGCTTCCTGTAAGTTGCGCAGGTCATTCAGACAGTCGAAAATACGAATGATATCAATACCATTGGAGATAGACTTCTGTACGAAGTAATCTACCACGTCATCTGCATAAGGTCTGTAACCTAAAATGTTCTGTCCACGGAACAGCATCTGTAACTTGGTGTTCTTGAAGCCGTCACGCAGCTTTCTCAGTCTGTCCCAGGGATCTTCCTTCAGGAAACGAAGGGATGCATCAAAGGTAGCACCGCCCCAGCACTCTACGGAATGATAACCAACTTTATCCATCTTATCTACGATAGGAAGCATGAATTCGGTCGGCATTCTGGTAGCGATCAGAGACTGATGTGCATCACGTAAAACAGTTTCCGTAATCTTAATCGGTTTCTTTTCAATTTCTGACATTACGAATATCCTCCATAATATAATTTTCTTTTAATTAGCTTTAAAATACTCCGAAGATCGCCATGAATGTACCGGCTGCTACGGCAGTACCGATAACACCGGCAACGTTAGGTCCCATAGCATGCATGAGCAGGAAGTTGGTAGGATCAGATTCTGCACCAACCTTCTGGGATACACGGGCTGCCATAGGAACTGCAGACACACCTGCGGAACCGATCAGCGGATTGATCTTGCCGCCGGACATTACGCACATCAGTTTACCGAACAGAACACCTGCAGCGGTACCGAACATGAAGGCGATCAGACCCAGAGCTACAATCTTCAGTGTATCAGCATTCAGGAATGCTTCTGCACTGGTGGTAGCACCTACGGAAGTACCTAACAGAATAACTACGATGTACATCAGAGCATTGGATGCTGTCTCAGTCAGCTGACGAACAACGCCGGACTCACGGAACAGGTTACCTAACATCAGCATACCTACCAGAGGAGCTGTGGTGGGAAGGATCAGACATACAACGATGGTAACAACGATGGGGAACAGGATCTTCTCCAGCTTGGATACCGGACGAAGCTGACCCATCTTGATCTTTCTCTCCTTCTCAGTGGTGAGAAGCTTCATAATAGGGGGCTGGATAATGGGAACCAGTGACATATAGGAATATGCTGCCACCGCGATAGGTCCCAGGATTGCCGTCTGTCCCAGCTTACCAGCAAGGAAGATGGAGGTAGGACCGTCAGCACCACCGATGATGGAGATGGCTGCAGCTGCCTTGTCGTTGAATCCCAGCCAGATCGCACCGAAGTATGCTGCGAAAATACCGAACTGTGCAGCTGCTCCCAAAAGAAAGCTCTTAGGGTTTGCGATCAGAGGACCGAAGTCTGTCATGGCACCTACGCCCATGAAGATCAGGGACGGCAGGATTGCCAGTTCATCCAGCTTGTAGAAATAATACAGTAAGCCGCCGGCACCGTTTGCTGCATTTTCAGGGTGCAGCATGATATCGGGGTAAATATTTACCAACAGCATACCAAACGCTATCGGGAGTAAGAGCAGCGGCTCAAACTCATGACGGATAGCTAAATAAAGGAAAAAGCATGCAACCAGAATCATGACATAGTTTCCCCAGGTCAGGTTAAAAAACGCTGTCTGATGAATCAGGTTGTTAAGCGTACTAGCTATATATTCCATTTGATGACCTCCTGTTGTTTATAGAGCTGATAAAAAATTAGTTCAGAGTTGCCAGAACTGCACCAGCCTCAACAGTATCACCAACTGCAACGTCAATGCTTGCTACGGTACCGTCTTCGGGAGCTACAACAGGGATTTCCATCTTCATAGCTTCCAGAATGATGACTGCGTCACCCTTCTTAACAGCCTGTCCAACATTTGCCTCTACCTTGAAGATCTTACCTGCTGCACCGGCCTCAACCTTAATGCTACCTGCTGCGCCGCCTGCCTTGGGAGCCGCTGCGGGAGCCTTGGGTGCTGCCTTGGGTGCTGCGGGAGCCTTTGCTGCTACGGGTGCTCCGGTAGATGCGCCCTCTTCTACTACTACATCATATACGTTGCCATTTACGGTAATGGTATAATTTTTCATTTTAATATCCTCCTACGATTTTAGATTATCTAACTTTGCGGATAGAACGAACTACAAATCCGTCAGTGCTTGCCGCGCCTTCGCTTGCTGCAATTGCAGCTGCGATTACGGCTACCAGCTCAGTGTCATCTGCTTCGGCTTCTTCCTGTGCAGCGATCTGAGTTACTGCATTATCAATACCTGCGTTCTTTGTCTCTTCCTTCTTGCCCTTTTTGCTGAATGCAGCCTGGATCCTGGGAATGAAGTTGAACAGGGAAATGATCAGCGAGATCATGATCAGCATTACGAATACAGTTCCCATACCGATCAGCGTATTCAGTGCAGCCTTGGTCATCAGACCACCCATGGATTCAACGGGATTCAATGCTGCGGACTCCATGCTCAGGAACATATCATTGCTGAAGATCACTTCTGCCTGTGCGTTCTGGTTTGCTCCGGTCACATCTACATGTACAATGATCTGATCATCATCGATGGTAGCATCTGCATCACCGACAGCAGTGATGCCACCGATGGCCTCCTTAGCGGAATTGAAAGACTCGATAGCAGTCTTGTATGCGTAACCGTCAACGGTGATACCTACATTTTGCTGTACCATATATGCCACTTCATCAGCGGTATACTCGGAAAAGCTCTCCAGAGTAGCTTCGTCTTCAAAGTTCTCAAGAGAAGGGATCACATACTGGGTAGCGATCTGGATCGCAGTATCCATCTTACGCTGCTCGTAATCCGTATAGGTCTCCTCACTGCCGCACGCCGTCAAACCAAAGATGCAGGTAATCATACATACTAAGCTTAAAAATTTCTTCATTTTATAATCACCCTTTCTTATACAGTTCCGTGTTTCTTGGCAGGACGGTCTTCACTCTTGGTGAATAACATCTCAAATGCACCGATCACATATTTTCTGGTATCAGCTGCATTTACGATCTGGTCCACATATCCTCTCTTGGCTGCACTGGTTACATTCAGAGTCAGAGCCTCGTACTCTGCAGCCTTCTCATTGATCACATCAGCGCCCTGACCATCATACATGATCTTGGCAGCAAGCTTGCCGTCCATAGCACCGATCTGTGCATCCGGCCATGCCATGGTGATGTCAGCACCGATTGCCTTGGAGTTCATTACCACATAAGCGGTTCCTAAAGCTTTGCCGATCACAACATTAACCTTGGGAACGGTAGCGTTAGCGAATGCGTAGGTCAGCTTTGCAGCAGCCTTGGCGATGGTCTTCTCGGAAGCTAAAGTTGCCTCATAACCCTTGACATTGGTCAGAGTCAGTACGGGGATACCGAAAGCATCACAGAAGTTCACGAACTCTGCAGCCTTCTCGCAGCCTTCTGCGGTCAGCACAGCGTCTAACTTCTCTGCTACTTTGCCTTCCTCGTCGCAGATCTCGGAACGGTTAGCTACCGCACCTACGGTAACACCATCGAGACGTAAGAACCCGGTCACCATATTTTTAGCATATCCGGACTTTACTTCGAAGAAATTGTTGTCATCTGCCAGAATGGACAGAGCAACTGAGGTGTCTCCGACACAGCCTGCGATCTCAGGGTTCACACGATTCAGATCATCGGTGCAGTCCTCTAAGAAGCTTGCATCATCTTCGTTGTTGGCAGGCAGGAAGCTTACCAGCTCTCTTACCTTCTCCAGAATGGTTGCTTCGTCAGCTACCACATCAACGATACCGCTCTCTTCAGCCTGGAACTTAGCGGAAGAAGAATCACACTTGGTGATCACATTGCCGTCCAAAGCATTGGGAGCATTCACGAACAGCTTGGCATTTTTCTCTTCCATGAAAGTGAAATCTGTCATGGTAGGGAACAGACCTAAGCCGCCGCCACAGGTTCCGAATACCGCGGTGATCTGAGGGATCACACCGGAAGCCATGGTCTGCTTTAAGTAAATCTCACCGAATGCAGCCAGTGCATCGGTTGCCTCCTGCAGTCTTAAGCCTGCAGACTCGATCAGTCCGATCACAGGTGCTCCGGTCTTCATAGCCAGATCGTAGAGGTTTGTAATTTTCTTGGCATGCATCTCACCGATGGTTCCGTTCAGTACGGAAGCATCCTGGCTATATACATATACAAGATTACCATTGATCACTCCATAGCCGGTAATACAACCGTCAGAAGGAGTTTCATTGGGTTTCAGATTGAAATCCGTAGCTCTTGCGGTTACAAGTCCGCCGATTTCAACGAAACTGTTGTCATCGAGTAAAGCTGCTATTCTTTGACTCGCTTTTGAAGTAGTGCTCATATGTTTCAGCCCTCCGTTGATAATATAATAAAATAAAAATAAAAAACTCTATTAATATAGAAGCACAAATGCCCCCATGATTAACAGTCGTTAGTATAACATAAAATCTGCAACTCGCAAAGAACGAATTGCAGATTTTTACAAAAAATATACATTGTTTTTTATTTTGAACAATATCCCCTTCATTTTTCATAGGGATCTCACCAAAAAACGCAAAAGGATCTGCCTGCCGCACCATACGAAGTCTATGGCTTCCACATCCTTTGCTGCGGTCAGACGCTCTCTGCGCCATACCCTGCCATCTACCAGATAGCTGATCTCTCCCACGCACTCTCCTGCCTCCACGGGAGCCGTAAGGTACGGTTCCTTACGATAGAGGATCTCCACATTCTCGTCAGGACCCATTAAGAGTCCCTCCACTCCTTCCGTCTCCGGATCCGGTTCCACAGGCAATATGACCTCCTCTGTCAGTGCATCATTCTGTGCCCGCAGCACCGGAATCGGCATAAGCAGCTGTTCTCTGCCCGAAAACGTTTCTTCTTCAAAGCTTCGATATGTAAATTTCTCCAATCCATAGGTAAACAATTCCCTGCTGTCGCTCCATTTATAGGTCTTGTGATTCGGCCATCCGCAGGCAAGCAGCGCAACGATCAGACATTTTCCGTCCCGTTTCAGGGCTCCCACATAGCAGTATCCCGCCTTGTTCGTAAATCCGGTCTTGCCGGTAAACGCTCCGTCCATCATCTGCAGAAATGCGTTGTGATTGTGACACTGAAAGAAGCGTCCGTTCTCCGTAAAACTGTAATCCTGCGTCCCTGTGATCTCTAAAAACAGATCCCTCTGTGGGGAAGTTTTCATACAGTACCTGAGAATCTCCGCCAGATCTTTTGCTGTGGTATGGTGTTCCCTCTCTAATGTACTTCCGTCCGACAGTGTCAGAGTCTCCGTGGCATCCAGCCCGTTTGGTGTGATGAACCAAGTATCTTCGCAGCCGATCTCTTCCGCCTTTTCATTCATTGCCTGCGCAAATCTATGTAATGCCGCCTTGCTCTCTTCGCCGGTATGTTCTGAGATCTCCCCCGTCTCTCCCAAAAGTTTTCCGCCGATGTATTCCCCCAGCACCACAGCAGAATCGTTATGGCTTTCCAGCATCAGGGAAAACAATAATTCTCTCACGGTATAGTGTTCTCCACATTTCACATATAGCTTTACCTTGGGCATGGTGGCTGCATAGGCAGAGACGCTGACGGTTTCATCCACCTTTGCATTTTCCAGCACCAAAATACAGGTCATGATCTTGGTGGTACTTGCCATAGCCATGGGGATAGTTTCGTTTTTTCCGTAAAGCACGCGTCCGGAATCCGCATCCAGAAGCACCGCTCCCTGTGCATACAACTTAAGCTCCTGTGTCAGATCGGATTCCCCGGTCTCATACCGGATCGCGTATGTCGGTTCGTTGTCTGTTATCCTATCTTTACGGAATTGTGATCCGCACAGACTTTCCAGACATATAATTCCCGCAAAAAGGGCACAAAAAAAGCCTCGCATAATCGTTGCTCCCAAAAAGGGTTACTTATTATTATGAGGCCGGTTCTTTGTCCTATTCAAGGATATGATGTCGGGATCAAAACTCCTCGACATTAATGCTTACGGATTGTTCCGTGCTACGCACTCCCACAATCCTACCCAATATTCGCATATCGTGGGATTATCATCCCACTTTTATGCTCATATCGGGGCGGGTCAAAAGGTCTTTCACCCACTTATGAGCAAGCTCATGTGGGTTTAGACCTTTTGACCCTGGCATCATTTATATATTCAAAGTAAGCTGTACTTCCTGTTCCGCCTGCTGCTTAAATTCCTCCACCTGCACCGGATTCAGTTCCGGCAGTTCTTCCAGACTCTTCACGCCAAAGCAGCGTAAAAACTGCTCCGTGGTACCAAACAGCAAGGGTCTTCCGGGAGCATCCAGACGTCCCAGTTCCGTGATCAGATCGTATTCCAACAATTTGTTAATCGCATGGTCACAGCTGACGCCTCTGACTCTCTCAATCTCAAGTCTCGTTACCGGCTGCTTATAGGCAATAATGGACAATGTCTCCAGCACGGTATCCGTCAGAGTCATTTTCCTCGGAGTCTTCGCGATCTTGATCAGATATTCGTACATATCCGCCTTGGTGCACAGCTGTACGGAATCGTCGAACTGTGTCAGACCGATACCTCTGTTCTCTTCCTCGTACTGCGCCGCCATGTCTTTTAATATAGACTTTGTCGTCTTCACATCCTCTTCGATCACTTCCGCAAGTCTGCTGATCTCCACGGAATCTCCCATGGTAAAAAGGATGGCCTCTATCACTGCTTCTGCTTTACTGCGTTCCATGCTAAAACCTCACTGTATCCTAAACGTTAGATGTAATCATAATATCATCGAATATATTTTCCTGGCTGATGTTGATCTTGCCGGTCTTCATCAGTTCCAGAATGATCAGGAATGTAACGATCACTTCCATTTTGCTGTTCTGCTTCTCCAAAAGCTTACGGAAGCTGAAGGTCTTATGTTCTCTGGCATAAGCCTCCACATACAGCATCTTGATGTCCATATCTACCTCATCCTTCTCGATATTGCCATACTGGCTGCGGACGGGGTCGATCTTGTCCTCCTGCTTCTTTACGATGGATCTGAAGATCTCATGAAGCTTGTTCAGATTCATATCGCCGATGAGTTCTTCGTAATCTATGGGCTGTCTGTAAGCTTCCACTTCCTTCGGAAGTCTCTGCTCTCTGTACATGTTCCTGGCAGCATCCACCTGGCGGTCTCTGAGTTCAAAGGACATGTATTTGTACATCTTGTATTCCAGCAGCTTCTGAACCAGTTCTGCTCTGGGATCCTCTTCCTCGCCGTCCTCATTCACTTCCTTGGGCAGCAGCATCTTGCACTTGATGTCGATCAGTGTCGCCGCCATCACCAGGAATTCACTCATGACATTCATGTCTTCCCGCTGCATCTGCCTGATGTAATCCAGATACTGCGCCGTAATCTCTACGATAGGGATATCATAGATGTCTATTTTATTTTTTTCGATCAAATGAAGCAGCAGATCCAGTGGACCTTCAAACGCTTCCAGTTTTACAGATATTGCCATTTGATAAAACTCCTATTTCCCCTCGTCCGGCATAAGCTCCACTTCTAAGATCTCGCCCGGATTGAACAGCCGGATCGGGATCGTGTGCATTCCCAGTCCTCTGCTTAAGAGCATTCTGCTTTTCCCTATGGTAAACTCTCCACCATCGTATTTTGGAAAAAGTCTCACATTGGGAGACACCACACCCTTTCCCCAAAAAGGAACTCTCACCATGCCGCCGTGGACATGACCGGATAACACCAGGTCTGCACCCCAGTCTGCGTATTTCGGAAAATAATCCGGGTCGTGGGCGATCAATATATTGAAATATTCTTCGGAGGGCTGTCCTAAAATTCCCGGCAGATATTCCGGATCCATGGGCTGTATCCCAAAACGTTTGTAGTACAGCCTGTCTATCTCAGAACCATAGATGCGGATCCCGTATTCCGGAAGATCCTTATGCTCGTTGACAAGCCTGTGAATACCGATCTTCGTAAGAGCTTCTTCATACCGTCCCGCCATATCCCCATAATTTTCAGGATACAGCTTCAGGCGGTGTTCATGGTTGCCGTTGCCGTAATAGACAGGATACTTCTTTGCAAGCTCCGTAAGAAATCCCACCGCCACATCCAGTGTTGCCTTCGGCTTCGCCGTCAGCATATCCCCGGCGATCAGGATCATGTCCGGTCCGATCTCATCGATCGCCTGCAGCAGTCTCTCATTTTCTTTTCCGTATCTTTTATTATGCAGATCCGCCAGAACCACCGCCTTCACAGACTTTTTGATTCTCTGATCCCGCAGGGGATAATGCCGCACCACAAAGCGGTTACTATCGTACAGCATTATCCACAGCATTATCACAAGGATTACTGCGATCACGGTAATCACTACATCCAACTCTTTTGCCCCCATGGTATGTTGCCAGATTATTGCCAATTTGTTCTATAGTATAACATATTATTTTGTCTTACAAAAGATAAAATTCCATTATTTTTCGCAGATAATCCTTATAAACCGCCTTCGCCACCGCATTTTCATACAGAATCGGTACACTGCCGATCTCCACGCCGTTCAGCAGATAGACCGCCCTGCCTGCCGTATCTCCTTCCGCAAAAGGTGCTATGGCAGTCTCCGGCAGTTCAATTTTCTTCTCCACGCCGTCCAGGGAATTTCCCTCCGTATCCAGATACCGGAATTCACTTTGGTATTTCACTGGCACCGTATCCTCTACGCCACCCTGCACCCGCATATTCTGCAGGGGATCTGTATTCTCATCCAGATACAGATCGCTTATATTAAAACCGTAGCTAAGCAATGTCCGGGCGTCCTTAAAACGTGCCTTATAGTCCGGTGCCCCCATGATCACCGCGATCAGATCAATGCCATCCTTCGTTGCCGTGGCGGACAGACAGAATTTTGCTTTGGAAGTGGATCCGGTTTTCAATCCCGTAGTAAACGGATACTGTTTCAGCAATTTATTGGTACTGTTTAACGTGAATTTTGAGCTTCCCTGACTGGTCTCATGGGTGATGTCCTCCATCCAGATACCTGTATATTCAAATATTTTCGGATATTTTACCGTAAGCTCCCTGGACATGACCGCTACGTCCATTGCCGTCGTATAATGGCCGTCGGAATCCGTCAGACCACAGCAGTCCTCGAAATGGGTATCCGTCATGCCAAGCTCCGACGCCTTCGCATTCATCTGTTCCACGAAAGCTTCTTCGCTTCCCGCTATGTATTCCGCCACCGCCACGCTGGCATCATTGCCCGAAGCTACAGCGATACATTTGATCAGGGTCTCTAAGGTCTGCACCTCATTTTCTGCCAGGAACACCTGAGAACCTCCCATGGAACTGGCATAGGCGCTCACCGTTACCGGATCCTCTAATTTGATTTTTCCCTGATCCAGAGCTTCAAAAGTCAAAAGCAATGTCATGATCTTGGTAATGCTGGCAGGGCTTCGGCGTTCTCTTGCATTCTGCTCAAAGATCACCTTCCCGGTGGAGCTCTCCAGAAGCACCGCACTGGGAGCTTCGATCGCTGCCGGTTCTGCACATACATTGATTCCGTTCCACCAGAATACCTGCATACTGATGCTGAATAGCAAGATCCCCGTGCAAATATATTTCCTGATTTTTTGCATAAAAAAGCCACACTCCCCTATCCTTTTCTAAAAGATATGGTCGTGTGGTCCTATATATACCTGTAAACCTGATGTTTTACGTCTTACCATCTGGCGATCAATGCCTGGCAGCGTTCCTTCAGTGCTTCTCCCTTACTGCGGACATCGATGTCGAATACCTTGATCAGTTGTACCGTATAATCAATCGCCACAAGCAACAGAATACCCTGGATCAGGCGGGTTCCTATCTGCAGCTGCACCTTATCGATGATATGATACATGGCATCATGGACAAACTGCACGATTCCTATCGCATAAAATCCCCAGGCGACGGTACTCTCGAGGCAAATGATCCCCCGATAATTGAAGGGCTTATTATTATAATCCCACCATAATTCTCCCAGGAAACGGATCATACCGACCCCTACCAGATATTCAAAGGCCGTTGCCAGGATAGCTCCCAGAAAATATAATTCCACAAGCTTATCACGCAGCGGACTTAAGATCAGATACCCCAGCACTCCGCCAAAACCATAGATCGGGCAAAACGGTCCCTTGCCAAATCCCCGGTTGGTAAGCTTGCGATTACAAAATGACATATACGTAGACTCCAGTGCCCATCCGAGAACACTGTACAATACAAATGCTGCTAACAGATGATAGATATCTGTTCCCAGTATTTCATAACTCCACATTTGATCTTCCTCACAAGTACAAAGTCCCCGGTGATCACGCCGAGGACTGTTGTTTAACATTAGTTATATTTACGTTTTCTTGCTGCTTCAGACTTCTTCTTACGTTTTACGCTAGGCTTCTCGTAATGCTCTCTCTTACGAATCTCCTGCTGGATACCAGCCTTAGCGCAGCTTCTCTTGAAACGACGTAAAGCGCTATCTAAAGTCTCGTTCTCTTTTACGATTACGTTTGACATCTTACACCCGACCTCCCTTCAGTCCCTTCAAGTAACATGACTGACTGGGTTATTCTAATGCGCAGTTGTTCTACACACATTTGATATTATAGCATAAAAAATGTATTCGTCAACTACTTTTTTGGGATTTTACAAAATCTTATTTAAAAAATTTATCGTAGATACCAAACAGGAAAATGAAGATCACGATCAGGGGCAGTCCGTAGGTCAGATAACCGCGCATCCAGTCGTGGACTTTTAAGCCCTTGCCGGTATTTACTTCTGCCTTATAGTTCTCCCATCCCCAGCCGTATCTGGTCACGCAGAACAGCAGGTATACCAGGGATCCTAAGGGAAGGAACAGATTACTTACCAGAAAATCTTCAAAATCCAGTACCGCTCCGCCGAAGACAGCAAAACCATCCCAGCTCCACACATTATACCCCAGTACGCAGGGCACGGACAATGCAATGATCAGGAACAGGTTCACCAGGGAAGATTTCCTGCGGCTGGCACCGGTCAGTTCCATGCCACAGCAGATGATATTCTCGAACACAGCCAGCACCGTGGACAATGCTGCGAACGCCATAAACAGGAAGAATAAACTCCCCCACAGGCGGCCGTAAGGCATGTTGGCGAAAATATTCGGCAGGGTAATGAAGATCAGGCTCGGTCCTGAGGTCTGATCCACCCCATAGGTAAAGCAGGCGGGGAAAATGATCAGTCCTGCGGTAATTGCCACGAAAGTATCCAGTACCACAACTCTGACGGACTCTCCCATCAGAGAATGATCCTTGCCGATGTAGCTTCCAAAGATCGCCATGGCACCAATGCCTAAGCTTAAGGTAAAGAACGCCTGATTCATGGCACCTACCAGTGTAGATACCACACCGACTTCCTGCATACGTCCAAAATCAGGTACCAGATAGAACTTTAGGCCTTCCTTTGCGCCCGTCATGAAGAAGCTATTGATGGCAAGTACTACCATAATGACAAGCAGTGCGATCATCATGACTTTCGTCACGCGCTCCAGACCGTTCTGCAGTCCACCGGCACACACAACGATACCGATGATCACCACCAGTACCATCCAGAACATCATGACCCCCGGATCTGCCAGCATCCGGGTAAACTCTTCCGCTACCGCATCCGCGGAAAGCCCGGAAAGTTTACCGGCAGCCGTCATATAAAAATAGTGTAACATCCAGCCTGCCACCGTAGTGTAGAACATCATCAGCAGATAGCAGCCTGCCAGTGTAAAATATCCGTGGATATGCCACTTCTGTCCCGGCTTCTCCAGTGCCTGGTAAGCCTTTACGGGACTTTTCTTACTTGCTCTTCCCACAGCGAACTCCATGGTCATAATCGGCAGACCAAGGATCACCAGGAAGATCAGATAAAATAGTACAAATGCGCCACCGCCGCCCTGGCCGGCCATGTACGGGAACTTCCATACATTGCCGATACCAATGGCACAGCCGGCAGACAACAGGATAAAGCCTAAACGGGATTTCAGATTCTCTCGTTCCATTATGCGAGCTGACCCTCCAGTACTTTGGACGCTTCCGCGATCGCTGCGGGAATGCCTGCGGGATTCTTACCGCCGGCCTGCGCCATATTCGGGCGTCCACCGCCGCCACCGCCTACCAGTGCGGCAATTCCCTTGATCAGGTTGCCTGCATGGGCGCCGGCCTTCACAGCACCGTCCGTTGCCATAGCGATCATATTGACCTTGCCGTCCTGTGCGGAAAGCAGTACAACAACACCTTCGCCAAGCTTATCCTTGAGCTGGTCGCCCAGGTCTCGCAAGCCATTCATATCCACACCGTCTACGCTGGTTGCCAGAAGTTTCATACCCTTCACTTCCACCACCTGATCGAGTACATCGCCCAGTGCAGATTGCGCCATCTTTGCCTTCAGAGATTCATTCTCTGCATTCAGTGCCTTCAGCTCTGCCTGCATATGCTGAATCTTCTCGGTCAGGGCTGCAGGAGTTGCCTTAGCTGCTGCAGCTGCCTTATTGAAGCTCTCTTCCATTGCCTGATAGTATGCCATGACATTGGCACCGGTCAGTGCTTCAATTCTTCTGACGCCGGCTGCAACACCGCTCTCGGACAGGATCTTGAAATAGCCGATCTCTCCGGTGTGCTTTACATGGGTACCACCGCACAGTTCCCTGGAGAAATCTCCCATAGATACCACGCGGACGGTCTCACCGTATTTTTCACCAAACAGAGCCATAGCTCCGCTCTTCTTCGCATCTTCAATGTTCATGACATCGGTAACGACTGCAATATCCTCTGCGATCTTCTCATTGACCAGAGCCTCTACCTTAGCGAGCTCTTCCGCAGTCATAGCCTGTCCGTGGCTGAAGTCGAAACGGGTTCTTGCGCCGTCCTGGTAAGAACCCTGCTGTTCTACATGATCGCCCAGTACGATCTGCAGTGCCTTCTGTAACAGATGGGTTGCGGAATGGTTCTTACATACACTCTTTCTGTTGTCGGTATCCACTGCCAGCTCTGCCTTGTCTCCCACAGTAACTGTGCCGGATACCACCTTGCCTACATGTCCGATACGTCCGCCTGCAATCTTCACGGTCTCAGTCACTTCAAAAGTACCGTTTTTTGTGCGGATCACACCAAAGTCACCCTTCTGTCCGCCCATGGTAGCATAGAACGGAGTCACATCCGTGATCAGGGTACCGGTCTCTCCCTCATTTAAGGTATTCACCAGTTCGGTCTCAGAAGCCAGTCCTACTACTTTACCTTCTGCGGTCAGCGCATCATAACCCACAAATTCGCTGGTGATCTTATCATCCAGTCCATCGAATACACCTGCTGCGGTAGTCAGCTTCTGGGAGAAGTTCTGTCCTTCTCTTGCCTTCTGTTTCTGCTCTTCCATGGCAGCAGCGAAGCCATCCTCATCCACAGTCAGATTCTCTTCCTGTGCCAGCTCTACGGTCAGCTCCAGAGGGAATCCAAAGGTATCGTATAAGTAGAATGCAGACTTACCGTTGATCTCCTTTTTCCCTTCGCTTCTCTTCTGCTCCAGAATCTTCTGCAGCTCCTTCATACCGTTCTCCAGAGTGCTCTCAAAACGAGCGATCTCCTTCTGTAACTCGGTCAGGATGAACTCTCTGTTCTTCTTCATCAGAGGATAGCTTTCTGCATAGATCTCATCGATATACATAGCAGCAATGTGCAGCAGCTGCTCTGTGGTCATATTTAAAGTACGGCCGTGTCTTACCGCACGGCGGATCAGACGACGGAGAATATAGCCGGCACCGGTATTGGAGGGAAGCAGCTTCGCCTCATCACCGATCAGCATCACGCCGGTACGCAGATGGTCTGCCAGAATACGCATGGATCTGGTCAGTTTCTCATCCGCATTGTATTTCACACCGGAAGCCTCTTCAATATAAGCGATCACCGGAGCAAACAGGTCTGTCTGGTATACATCTCTGGTACCGTTTAAGAATGCCAGGATACGCTCCAGTCCCCAGCCGGTATCTACGTTCTTCTGCTTTAAAGGAGTCAGATGACCGTCATGATGCTTCTCATACTGCATGAATACATCATTACCCAGCTCGGTATATTTGCCACAGTCACAGCCGGGGCCGCAGTTCGGTCCGCAATCCGGTCTGTCAGCAATATAGAACATCTCACTGTCGGGACCGCAGGGACCGTATTCCAGTCCCCACCAGTTATCATCAGCGGGCAGATAATATACGTTTTCTTTTTTGAATCCGGAAGCGATACGATACTGTGCGCCCTCCTCATCTCTGGGGGCATTATCATCACCGGCAAATACAGTGGCAGCCAGATGGTCAGCATCAAATCCGAACACCTGGGTCAGCAGTTCAAAGCTCCACTGACAACGTTCCTTTTTAAAATAATCACCAAGGCTCCAGCTTCCCAGCATCTCAAAGAAGGTTACATGGCTCTTGTCACCTACGGAATCGATATCATTAGTACGTACACAGCCCTGTACGTTACAGAGTCTGGTACCCAGAGGGTGCTTCTGTCCCAGCAGATAAGGCATCAGCGGCTGCATACCGGCAACGTTAAACATAACACCGGTGGAACCGTCGGATACTAAGGATACTGCCCCCACATCTACGTGGCCACGGTCTATATAAAATTGTTTCCAGGCTTTTCTCAGTTCATTAGAAGTGAATTGTCTCATTCTCTCGGTCTCCTTGTCTCAATAATTACATCTTTCGGAAAATAAACCTACATTTCTACATTATAATGTTATCGTTTCGCCGCGTCAAGAATAAAACATCACTCATTCTCGTCTTCCAGGATCTCGTTCAATGCCTCTCTGGCCTCCTCGATCTCCTCTTTTTTACCCTTTTTCAATGCAGCCTCGAAAACAGTGATATAACGATCCAGTTCTTTTCTCCGGTCTCCCAGTGCTTCCTCATACATCCGCTCCGCTCTGAGAAGCACCAGACGGTTCTCCTCCAGGTCTCTGGGCTGGATCTTCAGGTAGGACAATTCTTCCATTCGCTTCTGGATCTCATCATCCGTCATCTGGTTGTCCTGTCCCTTGATGATCATTTTCTGGGTCAGTCCGGTGGATACCACCTTGACTTCCACTTCCAGCAAGGAATTGATGTCATAGGTGTAAGTCACATCCACGGCTTCACTGCCCCTGGGCCCTTTGGGAACATCAATGTTCAGTTCTCCCAGAAACAGATTATTTCTGGCGAAACGGCTCTCTCCCTGCAGTACCCGGACGCGCACCTTGTCCTGATTGTCTCTGACAGTGTACAACTGCTCCGTATGACTGGCGGGGATCACGGTGTTGCGCTCAATGATGGGACAGAAACGGCCGTCTTCAAATTTGCCTTCCTCGTATTCCACCACGACTTCCGTTCCTAATGTAAAGGAGCATACATCCGTCAGAATGACTTCCTTTACCTCCGCCCGGCGTTCCTTCATGGCCGCCTGGATCGCCGCGCCCAGTGCCACGGCTTCATCCGGGTTCAGTCTTGTATCCGGGAATTTGCGGAACAGCCTGATCAGGAAATCCCTAACCACCGAAAGTCTGGTGGCTCCGCCGATCAGCAATACCTCATCGATGTCCGACAGCTTCAGTCCTGCATCCGCCAGACTCTTCTTCACCGGTTCCCTGATCTTCATTAACAGTTCTTCGCACTCTTCCTCATATTCTTTTAAGGCGATCTCTGCCGTTTTGTTCTCTTCACCCAGCATAAGTTCCATGGTCACCGCAGTCTGATCACTGATTCCCCGCTTGGCTTCTTCTGCCTTTTTATAGAGACGCACCTGTTCTTTCTCCGACAGATCCTTATAATGCAGTCCTGTCTTTTGCAGAAAAAGTTTCGACATCACTTCCGTGAAATCTTCACCGCCAAGATAATTGTCTCCGGCTACCGCCCGCACCTCCAGAATATTGTGATACAGCTCCAGAATGGAGACATCAAAAGTTCCGCCGCCCAGGTCAAATACCAGAAATCTGGTGTCTTTTTCTTTTTCGTACAGGCCGTAGGCCACCGCCGCTGCGGTAGGCTCCGAGATCATACGCTCCACCTTCAGCCCGGCCAGTTCTCCGGCCCGCTTGGTGGCTTTTCTTCTCTTGTCGTCAAAATAGGCCGGTACACTGATCACGGCCTCTGTGACTTCTTCCCCCAGATAGGCTTCCGCATCTTCTTTCAGATAACGCAGGATCATGCTGGACAATTCTTCTGGACGGAACTTTTTGCCGGACAGGTCATAAGTGCGATCCGTTCCCATGCTGCGCTTAAATGCCTGCGCCACACTGTCGGGATAGAGGTTTCTGCGTTCCTGTGCCGTCTCCCCCACATAGACATTGCCGTTCTCATCCACGCTGACCACAGAGGGGGTCAGATGTTTTCCCAGACGGTTGGGGATGATCACAGGTCCTTCCTCCGTAAATACTGCCACCAGACTGTTGGTGGTTCCCAAATCGATTCCGACTATCATATGTTTTCTTCTCTCTTCATTTTAATTTTTTACTTCTTCCCGAACAGCCTCTGCCAGAATCCCCGTTTCTCCGGCTGCAGCTTTTCCTTATGAAAAGCGGCTACGGCAGGATCCGTATCCTTCGTCACCTGTTCCGAATGATACCGGTGCCAGATGGCCTGCAATCCCATTCCGGGATGTTCCTGCATCTGCTCTTTCAGCCGCTCCAGTGCTTCTTTCTCCCGGCCCTTTTTCAGCATCTGCAGTATCCGTACCATCTCCAGTTCCTCGCAGACGGGATGTACACAGCCATGGCAGAAGGAACAGTCTTTGTCCAGTTGCAGGAGCGTATCCTGTTCCTCATCGGTGGCCGTATAATATCCCGCCAGATATTCGTGTACGATCCGAAGCTTCGGATATTTCAGATACACATCCTTGCCGCTTTTATCTTCTCTTTCCATGCAGGCTTTCAACGCCTGTGCATAGTCAGCACCTTTCTTCTTATCTCCGTACAGGATGCATGCCAGGATCAGGTCCGCAATGTCATCCTTTTTGCTGAGATCCTCCTTATGGAAGATCAGTGCCTTATCCATATTCTCGATGGCCACCTTTCCGGAACCACAGATCAGCCCATACCATCCCAGATGGAAAAAGTAATCTTCGAAATACTTCTGGGTATTCCCGGTATTTTTTCCAAGCAGTTCGATCTTCTCCGGCCACGATGTCAGAATATTTCCGGCGATCGTCTTTTCCCCGCACCAGACACACAGATCCAGCTTTTCTCCTGCCGCATCCAGTACATTGACGAATGCCTTCTCCAGAACTTTTAATCCCTCCGTAGTCTTGTCATTGCAGGCCAGACATCTGGCGAAATCCCTCATACGGTTCCGGTCCCGGTCTCCGGCACTTCCCGTCATCTCACGGTATCTCCGGTAAAACTGTTCCGCCATTTCCGTATTGCCCAGCAAAAAATAAATTTCTGCCTGTTCCGCAATCAGTTCCGGCCAAGCATGATTCTGTGTTCCGCTCTTTTCATAGAAAAATACACATTTTCTCAGGCAGATCATGGCTTCATCGTATTTGCCGCGGCATCTGTGGATCCGTGCCAGTCCTTTCCAGGCAAAAGGATTGGCCGGGTTCGTGGAAAGCGCCTTTTCATAATCCGCTTTTGCCGCCTCCAGACAGCCTGCCGCATTATGAAAATCTCCCCGCTCCACCAGTAAAAATTCACAAGGGTAGGCATACAGATATTCCGTAATGATCGGAAGTCCTCTCCGGTAAAATATGGTCTTGCCCGCTTCCAGTTTGCTCAGATATTCCTTCCGGAATTTATCTATGGCGTCGTTCATCTGTTCCTGGGGAAGCCCCGTATTGGTCAGCTGCCATTCATAGGCATCCAGGATCACACTTTTGACATTATTATCCTTCGCCTGTTGTAACAGTTCCTTCAGTTCCTCCGGATGTGTCAGATCCATGTACACCTTTGCCATCATTTCATAGGCCTTGACATAGGTTGGAAAATAATTTAGACAGGCTCTGCCGTTCTGGATCACCCCTGCTGCATTCCACTGCCTCTTCGCCGCTTCCAGTTCGTTGGCATATGCAGCGTAAACCTGATAATCCCCGATCAGTTTCTGGGATATCTCCGCACAGCGTTCATACTCTTCCATCTCCACATAGATCTGTGCCTTTTCGATCAGCATACCGATATCCTTCGGTGTTCCGGTCTCGGCTTTTTCCGCTTCCGCAATGGCTTCGGCGAATTTTTCCGGCTGTACATAGCCATAAGCCCGATAGCACTGCATCCGGATCATATGTGACTGTCGGATCCGGTCTCTGTCTTTTTCCTCCTCTTCGGCATCCGTATCCCGGAGGATCTTTTTCTCCAGGCTTTCTTCCCATTTGGCTGCCGTGGAAATTGCCTTCTCATATTCTGCCGCTTCTGCCAGCAGTTTTGTCATAAGTCCCAGATATTCCTCACGCCTGTCCGCAGGAACTTTTGCTTCCAGCTCCCTGACCGTGCGGATTCCCAGATCGGTCCTGCCATCCTGCAGATAACACCAGCCCAGATCCAGTCCCAGACCGGGATCATGGTTCTGCGCATATTCCGGTTTCATTTCCCGTTCCAGTTCGGTGTTGATCTTCTGCAGTGTCTCCAGAAATGTGTTGTCTCCGCCTACGGAAAGAATCTCTTCCGCACATTTTTTTGCCTCTTTATAGTTCCCCTGCTCATAATACCAGTCCGTCAGGCGCAGGTTCGCCATGTAGTGTTTCGGCAGCTTCTCCCGAAGACTCTCATAAATAGCAGACGCTTCTACGCGCCCTTCATTTCTCCACAGTATTTCCGCCGTATTGTAAGCGATCAGATCATCCTCCGGATATCTTGCAGACAGTTTCTTTAACAAAGTAATGGCTTCTGCGGTCTGTCCCTTTCCTTCATAGAGGGACGCACGGCAGATCTCCATAACAGGGTGGGTAATCCCCAGAGCATCCCCACATCCGATCATCTGCTCCGCTTCCTGTAATTTTTTCTCCTGCAGCGCCTGATAAGCTCTGTCATAATATTGCAGAAACTGATCGTAATCCGCATCTTCCGCACCACGGAACTCGGAAAAATCCACTTCTTCCCCGGATTCGCACTTATGTACCATATAGCTTACAAACTGTGCCGGAAAGCGCTCTCTGAAGGCCCCCGCATTCTGTACAATGTGGATTTTCTCATCCAGAAGCTTCCAGATTGCGGTCGGCAGCTTATAATGTTCCATCAGAAAACGAAGCAGATAAGTGGTGCAGTTTTCCTCTTCCTCCAGAGAAAGAAAGTCATCCGCCTCAAAAAGCGCTTTCCATTTTTCCACATCACAACGGTCCGTAATATTCTCATAGACCTTCCGAACACCACGTATCCACTGTCCAGCCGGAGTATCGTCCTCCAGCGTCGGTTCCGCCTCCTCGTTCTCTTCTGCATCCGGCGTTCCGGCATAGCGGCAGGCCTCCTCATAAGCCATCCGCAGTCGCTTGAAGCCTTCCGGATCATCCTCCGGATTCGTTACCGTCAGCTTGTCACGATAGGCATTCTTCAGTGCCCTTTCGTCTTTTGTCTGTTCGATTCCCAGAATCTGAAACACTTCAATCGGTTCCACGCTGTCCCCTCCACTGTAAGTATCAAACTTTTCGTACCAATAGAAAAAGATATAGAAAAGGAGCAGAAAAATCTTTCTGCTCCTGAATAGTGATCTTAGAATGTAAACTTATCTGCAAAGTAAGCATCCAGATCTGCGATCGCTACACGCTCCTGCTCCATGGAATCACGGAAACGTACGGTAACGCAGCCATCTGTCTCGGAATCAAAATCGTAAGTTACGCAGAAAGGAGTTCCGATCTCGTCCTGACGACGATATCTCTTACCGATATTTCCTCTGTCGTCAAATTCACAGTTATACTTCTTGGAAAGCTCTGCATAAATCTTCTCTGCACCTTCGTTCAGCTTCTTGGACAGAGGCAGTACACCGATCTTCACGGGTGCCAGTGCCGGATGGAAACGAAGCACGGTACGCATATCTCCGCCCTCTAACTCTTCCTCATCGTAAGCAGCGCACAGGAAAGCCAGAACAACTCTGTCCGCACCCAGAGAAGGCTCGATAACGTAAGGGATATACTTCTCCTTCTTCTCATCATCGAAGTAGGTCATATCCTCGCCGGAGGTATTGGCATGCTGGGTCAGATCGTAATCAGTTCTGTCCGCGATACCCCACAGTTCGCCCCAACCGAAGGGGAACAGGAACTCGATATCAGTAGTTCCCTTACTGTAGAAACACAGCTCCTCGGGAGAATGATCACGAAGTCTCATTTCATCCTCTTTGATGCCTAAGGACAGCAGCCAGTCACGGCAGAAGCCTCTCCAATACTGGAACCACTCCATATCGGTACCCGGCTCACAGAAGAACTCCAGCTCCATCTGCTCAAACTCTCTGGTACGGAAAGTGAAGTTACCGGGTGTGATCTCATTACGGAAGGACTTACCGATCTGTCCGATACCGAAAGGAATCTTCTTACGGGAAGTTCTCTGTACATTTTTAAAGTTAACGAAAATACCCTGTGCAGTCTCGGGTCTTAAGTAAACGGTGTTCTTGGCATCCTCGGTAACACCCTGGAAGGTCTTGAACATCAGGTTGAACTGACGGATATCGGTAAAGTTATGCTTGCCGCAGGTAGGGCAGGGAACATTATGCTCTTCGATGAAATTCTTCATCTCTTCCTGGCTCCAGCCGTCTACACTGCCTTCGATGGCAATACCGTTCTCCTCACAGAAATCCTCGATCAGCTTATCCGCACGGAAACGCTCATGACATTCCTTACAATCCATCAGAGGGTCGGAGAAACCGCCCAGATGTCCGCTGGCTACCCATGTCTGGGGGTTCATCAGGATTGCACAGTCCACACCTACATTATAGGGGCTCTCCTGAATAAACTTCTGCCACCATGCCTTTTTCACATTGTTCTTCAGCTCTACGCCAAGGTTACCGTAATCCCATGTATTTGCCAGGCCTCCGTAAATCTCGGAACCGGGATATACAAAACCTCTTGCCTTCGCCAGGGCTACGATCTTCTCCATTGTTTTTTCCATGTCAGTACCAAACCTTTCTTGCTCTATATTTGTATTGCTGTATAACTTACTTTTTCATCAGTATCGTAACAACACCGTCGGACTGTGACGCATCCACATAACCGTCCTCTCCCATGACAACTCCCTCACTGAGATACAGCACCGGGTAGGGACAATAAATATATGCGCTTGCATTCGTAATGATCATGTGGTTCTTATCCAGAGCCTTGTTCAGCTTCTGCTCCTCCGCCGGCGTACCGTCTGCGGCACTTACCAGTCCCAGATCCACGCTGATCCCCTCGGCCAGTGCTTCCACTCTGGTTCCATAGAACAGCTCCTGTTCGTTATAATCCGCATAACTCTCCGTATCGGTGAATTCCTGCACCACCTGAACCGTAGCGCCGTCTCCCAGCATCTGCACTGTCTTCACAGCCATAGGGGGTTCTGCTGCATCCCCATGTGCGGCGTTAAATTCCTCTGCTTCTTCCTGTACCATCTGTGTAAGGCCGTCCAGACTGTAGAAATCCTTGTCAAACGTATTCACCAGATAGGATTCTACTTTTCCATCCTTCTCCACCACCAGAGAAGTATTCACCACCGTCTCCGGAAACTTTGCTACCTTGCCACAACCGGCCAGGGACAGCATCAGAACACCTGACAGCATTGCCGAAATAACCTTTTTTGTGATATTGTGCCTCATAAATGAGTCTCCTTTTTTGGCATCAGCCATATCCGATTTTAACATAGAGTTTTGAGTATTTCAAGACTTTTGAACGACCTGTCCATGAAACGTTTCCGATATTCCGAGGCAATTCCCCTCAGTTCGTCAAGAACTTTGTCCGATACCGTAAATGTATATAATTTTTCTATGGGACTTTGTGCTATGTAGCTTAAGGCATACAGGGTGGATTCCTCCAGTCTGCGGCCTGCCGGCGGCCCGGGGTACTCTCCGTTCACTGCAATTGCTTTCAGTTCAAAGATACTGCGTACCAGTTCGTTGGGCAGTGCCGGAGCACACAATGCCCTGAGAGACTGATACACTAACTTCAACATCTCCCGTTCATCGTTATTTTCTCTGCAATAAAAGTCCGCCACTTCCGCAAAGTACATGCCATAGCAGGCTCCAATATAATCTGTCAAAAGTTCCGGGAAAAAATTCTGGATATCCGCTTCGGATATGGTATAAGATGTTCTCCCCTCATAGAGGCGAAAGGTACCAAAAGCAAAAGGGTTGGTCGCTGCCGCAAGTCGGTTGCCCGGCTTTCTGGCACCTCTTGCGAATGCAGTGATCTTCCCTTTTTCTCTGGTCAGCAGGCATACCAGCCTGTCATATTCGCCAAACTGCGACTGTTTTAATACAATTCCCGTTACATACAGGGATTCCTGCATGATCCATCCTCCCGGGCGTTAAGGTCTGTACATCCTTCCGCCCTGCAGTCCACCGACGTGTTGCTACAGCACGCATTGGGAAAATCTGTCCCCTCCGTACTCCGCAGATAATTCAGGTAATCCTCCACTCTGCCGGTATGTTCAAATTGCTGCCAGTAATTCGTGAACTGCATCCTGCGCATCCCCCTCTTCTTATCAGTTTATCAGTGTGTCATCCTCTGTAAAAATAGGGTCTGCAAATTTTACTTTTCTATTCGCCCATCTCAATGTCTTTCGGATTATATCCAAAGTTTTTGAGCAGGATATCGCTGTCTCTCCAGTCCTTCTTCACCTTCACCCAAAGCTGTAAATTGACTTTCATTTCCAGCATATCTTCGATCTCCGGGCGGGCCTGGGAACCGATCTTTTTCAACATCTGGCCACCCTTACCGATGATGATCCCCTTGTGGGAATCTCTCTCACAGATAATGGTAGCTTCGATGTCGCAGATGCTGCCTCTCTCTTTCATGCTCTCCACCGTCACGGCAATGCCGTGAGGGATCTCTTCGGATAAAAGACGCAGTGCCTTTTCCCGGATCAGCTCCGCAACAATCTGACGCATGGGCTGATCGGTGATGGTGTCTTCATCATAAAAGGCCGGACCGTAGGGCAGATATTTCAAAATGCACTGGATCAGTACATCCGTGTTGTCGCCCTTTAAGGCGGACACCGGGACGATCTCGCAGAAATCCAGTTCCTTGCGGTAGGTGTCAATGAATGCCAGGATATCGTCCTTTTTCACGGTGTCCGTCTTGTTGATCACAAGGATCACAGGGGTCTTGGTCTTCTTCAGTTGCTCGATGATATGACGTTCTCCGGCACCGATGAAATTCGTGGGCTCCACCAGCCACAGGATCACATCCACATCATTCAATGTATGTTCTGCCACATTTACCATGTAATCGCCCAGTTTGTTTTTCGCCTTGTGAATGCCGGGGGTATCCAAGAATACGATCTGTCCCTCGTCCAGCGTCAGTACCGTCTGGATACGGTTACGGGTAGTCTGCGGTTTGTTGGATGTGATGGCGATCTTCTGTCCGATCAGTCGGTTCATCAGCGTGGACTTACCTACGTTGGGACGTCCGATCAGGGTGGCAAAGCCGGATTTGTATGCCGGATTTTCGTTCATTTTCTATTTCTCCTGTTCTTTCTTGTTTTCTGTTACCTCTGTACTTTGCAGAGTTTTCTGCATTTTTGCTTCCGCTTCGGCGAATTTTTTCTGTTCCTCCGTACGGATCCGTTTGGTGCGCTTTTTAATCTTCTTTAAAATTAGTACGATCACTGCGATCACGATCGCCCAGATCACCAGATAAGGAATATGGATCACGAACCAGATCGCTGCTTCCTTCAAGCCCTCACCGATATTTTTCAGACTATCCACAAATCCGGTGGAAATACGCTCCCAGACGGTCTCTTCTTCCACAGGTGTATAGACCTCTACCTCATCAATATAAAGGTATACAGTGCTGTAGTCAACCCGGTTATCATAGCTGCGAAGCTGGGATTCCATGCTTTCTAACTGGTATCTGACATCAGACAGACGCTGTTCGATGGTAATAATATCTTCCACACTCTCTGCCTGCTCCAGAAGCTGTAATAATCTCTCCTGCTCCGTCCGCAGGGCATCCCTGTGGCTCTGCAGGTCTACATATGTCAATGTTACATCCTGCACATTCTCCGAACGGCTGGTCACATTGCCCAGCTCTGAGACCGTATTCTGGAACTCCTCCAGTCTGTCCTTCGGGATGCGGATGGTCAGATTGGCATTCCTTGTAGAACGATAACTATAATATGTACTGCCGTTATAGGCATCCAGACTTTCAATATAGCCGCCGAGCTCTGTTACTTTATTCTCTACCGCGCTTAACAGCTTATCATACTCCCTGGTCTCGACATCCATATTCACGGTCTTGATCAGCTTCCGGTCTGCTACAGCTGTGTCTGCAGACTCCTCAGGCACTGTAGTACTTGTGTCCTGAGCATTTTCTGCGGGATCGTACCCTTCTGTCATGCCAAATCCATCTTCATAAGCGGACGCCTCCGGTGCAGCTGCCTCATTGGAAGCAACAGCATAATCCGCATCCATGAGATCACTGATGCCGTAACTGCCCTTCGATGAGCTGCCGCAGGCGGTCAGCGATAAAATCATGCCGGCAGTGAGCAACCCTGTAATGATCTTTGTTTCAAAATTTCGTTTTTTCATAACCCTCTCCGTTCTGCGGACGGCATCCTGACAGCCTGTCGGATCCGCCTGCTGTTGACTTTTTATTGTTCACCTCTATAAACGAAATAATATCACAAAAGTTCTTTATTTATTTGATCTTTTTACGATTCAGAACCACTTTTGCAAAATCGCAGCTTTCCTTTTGCCGCTTTAAAACAGATTTTCCACCTTCAGGAATCTGTCCTGTTCTTCCTTTACCTTAGAAGCCGTACCTACGACACAGAGCAGATCCTCCTGCATAAATGCACGGATATGCGCGGACAGTGCCCGGATATCCTCTACGGTAGCGGACAGCAGTTCCTCACGTTCTCTCTGTAATGCTGCATCGTCCAGTCCCGTCATATAGGCACTCAGAGAATACAGTCCCTTCGCTGCCGGATTCATAGGCACATCCAGATCACTGACAGCACCGATGATATACTGGGTCATGGTACGCTCATCCGCGGTAAATTCTGCAATGGCATCCGCCGCCTTCTCATATACATCAATCGTCTTGCCGAGGTTGGGATCTCTGTATGAGACAAAATAGCTGTCACCGGATCTGCCGAAGCTGCACATACAGCCGTAGGCGCCGCCCTTTACACGGACATTGACCCACAGATATTCATAGCCCAGCATGACCTTCAGCACTCTTAGGGCTCCGGTATATTTCAGTCCGCTCTTGCGGAAATTACCGGCACGACATACATAATTGACCTGACCGGAGGTTAAGAAGCCTTCGTTCTTCCGGGAGACTTCCGGAATATAATGTGCTTTTTCCACGGATCCGGTATAGAGTGCTGCCTTGAAGGCTTCCACCGGGGCATCCAACAATCCCACTGCCTTCTCTTCACCGACGAAATCCACCATGAGATTCTCCGGACGGAAGATCATCTTTAATAACGTCTGTAAGATCTCCACCAGTTCTTCTTTTTTCTCGTCAAAATGTGCTTCCAGCCCGGTGATCAGGCGATAGAACGGGATGCCGGAGATCTCCTCGCTGACAGCTCCGGGAATACTGCCGTAGGACATGGCTCTTCCGGCAGCCACGCTGTGTCCGCCAGACGTCATCTGTGCCTGCATGCGGGACTTGCCCTCCGCCAGGATCTCATAGAGACGCTTGGTGTCCGTGAAATCACTGGTCATAACGATCTCACGCATCAGATCGATGGCATCCGCAATACGATCATAGAACACCTTCGTCTTCAGCTCCAGAGTCAACGTAAATTCATCCGTATCCTGCAATCTGCCATACACATTGTTCACCGAAGCCATGCCGCCGGTGACCAGGTTCATCTCATTATAGAGATCTCCATAAGTATAGTTTTCTGTATTGAGGAGCCCAAGACAGCCTTTTAAGATGCCGATATACGGAAAATATTTTCCGGGGATCTGATCCAGTCTGAAGATCAGACGTAAGTAACCAATACCGTTGGTAAACAGATCATGATACAAAAATGTGGTATCACCAATACTCCGTACCTCGTTCACCGGGAGATTTGCCTCTTTTTTCATATCCTCCCGCTTCAATAGAGGAATCTTCTCCAGGTCCTCCTTCGCATCCTCGCTCTCCTGGAACTCGGTCAGTTTACGGAAGGTCTCTTTTACAGCTTCCAGTTCTTCCGAACTCATGACCGCTTTCACCTGTGCCATTTTCTCACGCTGTTTCTGTTCCTGTTCCTCTAAAAGTCCAAGCTTCGGCTGCAGGATCACCACGCTGCGGTGCGTATTGTCCAGCAGGTATTTTTGTACCAGGTCCTCAAAATATCCGGCCTTAACCTCCTTACGAAGCTCGGCAAAGGTATCGTTCGCCTCGATATGAATGAACGGCAGTCTGTCGTCATACAGCCAGCTGTCCAGCACCTGTAAACCATACATCAGTCCCTTGGGATAAGAACCGAAATCTGCCTCTCTGTATTTGAATTCGTAGTAATTGATACCGGCAAGCAATGCCTTCTCGTCGAAGCCTTCCGCTGCCAGCTTCTCGAGTACTTCTTCCGTTACCTGTAAAAATTCCTGTTCTTTTTCTACGGAAGTATCCTTCGCCACAACACTGAAATATGGCTGACGGATACCGTTCTCGTAGATGCTGTAGACATCCTTGCCAATGCCACGGTCTACCAGCGCCTGCTTTAAGGGTGCACCCGGTGCGGAGCACAGCGCATAGTCCAGGATCTGAAAAGCAATGTAGAGCTTCGGATCCAGGCTGTCACCGACGCAGAAATTCTGGGACAGATAGGTATTCTCTTCTTCGTCCTCTCCCTCGCCGATGGGACAGTCTCTGACAATACGGCCGGGCTTGTCGAAAGCCGGCTCCTCGGTCACTTCGGAGTCCACCTTAAGAGCATCGTAAGCAGACAGATAATGTTCGTCGATAAAGGTCAGCTTCTCCGCCATATCCATGTTACCGTAGAGGTAGATATAGCTGTTGGAGGGATGATAGAACTTCCGGTGAAAATCCAGGAACTCTTCGTACGTCAGCTCCGGGATCACCTCCGGATCACCTCCGGACTCACAGCCATAGGTGGTATGCGGATACAGAGAGTTCATGATCTCCCGCTCCAGCACATCATCCGGAGAAGAAAATGCTCCCTTCATCTCGTTGTAGACCACACCGTTGACCTTCAGCTCTTCCTCGTCACCTTCGAGCTCATAATGCCAGCCTTCCTGCCGGAAAATGGATTCGTTTTTATAAATATTCGGGTAAAATACGGCATCCAGATAGACATGCATCAAGTTCTGGAAATCCTTGTCATTACAGCTTGCCACAGGGTATACGGTCTTATCCGGATAGGTCATGGCATTTAAAAAAGTATTTAAAGAACCTTTTACCAGTTCCACAAAAGGATCCTTCACCGGGAATTCCTTCGAGCCGCATAATACGGAGTGCTCCAGGATATGTGCCACGCCGGTGGAATCCTTCGGGGTGGTACGGAAACCGATGTAAAATACTTTGTTCTCATCATCATTGGATACCAGTGCCACTCTTGCTCCGGTCTTCTTATGACGGCACAGATAGGTCACGCTGTTGATGTCGGGGATCTCCCGTTTCTCTATGATCTCGTATGTGGATAAATCTTCTACTCTCATTTATTTACGTCTCCTACTTTTTAGCTTAATCGATTTCTCCGCTCTTCGAGCTCCCGAAATCGTAACGCCCATTCGTAATCCGGACTATCGTCCTTCTTGCTCATGTTCGTTTGCTCCCCTCATAGAAAGCCTTCGCTGCCTGCAAGCAGTCGCGTATGCTTTCTATGGGTGAGCTTAATCTATCAAAAGCCTGCCAGTGCCAGCTTGCTCATGGAGATTTCCTGGATTACGACGCCCTTTGCCTCTTTTTCTTCCGGGGTCATGGCGGTCAGTTCCCGGATGTTCAGCTCCTTCGTCACATACCGTTTCTTCCCTCTGCCGAAGATCCCTTTTTTCTCCTCGATGATATTGATCTTCACTCTTGCCTTGATCCGGTCGTAGATCTTGACCAGAAAGCTGTCCGGCTTCAAATAATACAGATGGGTTTCCAGCGTATCCTCGGGATCCACTTCCTTTTCCGCTAAAATATAGCGTTCCACGATCAGGCGGAATTTAAACGCCACATCATCCTGCTCCAAAAGCTCTGCAAAAGTATATTTTGCACCTATGTAGACCTTTGCCGTGTCCTGCAGGCTGTATTTATAGTTCTCATAAACTGTCTTTTGCATTGTTGTCGATATCCTCAATCTTGAAACCGCTCATCCGCACCGCATCCTCGATCATTTTGCGGGACATGCCGGTCTCCTCCATCAGTTCCTCTATGGTCACCTTGCGTTGCAATTCCTCCGCCAGTTCTCTGGCTTTGTCCGCCACCTTGTTGACTTTGTCTTCCACCCGCTTGTCGATCTTGGAATTCTCCGCATGCTCGGCAATATATTCTTCCATGGCATCCATGATCATCTTACCCAGCATTCCTTCCACTTCCTGCGGTTTCTCCAGACTGCCCAGCATAGTAACACCAAAAGACAGTGCCAGATTGCCTTCGCCTACCAGATCCTCCAGCAGAACGCCCTGTCCGGCATACAGCTTCGCAATCTCCGCCACATCTGCGAGATGAATCTCGATCAGGCGCTGCTGTGCATCCGCCTCACCTGCCATAGCAGACATAGCAAATGCCAGCTTCTCCCCATCAGTGTAGGTGGGTAGCTCCGCCACCTCGTCCAGATATTCCTGTAAATAATCCTTTTCCTCATCCGTCAGGAATTCGTCGGGATCCATGGGCTGTCCGATACCTATTTTATGTTTCAACAGATAGTCAAATACCATCTGCAATTGTTCACCGCTTAAGTCAAGTTCCGCGAAGGCATCCTTTACCTGTTCTTCGCTGATGCAGTTCCCCTGCTCCTTGGCGGTCTTGCGGACCTGCTCTAAGGTCTGGGCAAATAATACTTCTTTGTTCATATAGGGTCTCCTTTATAATAACATCACTTTTATAATAATACACTTTCTCCGTGCTCCGCACTCTCGAAAGTGTACATCCATTCGCAATCCGGACTATCGTCCTTCTTGCTCATGTCTGTTCGATTTGCTAATCGTCTTTGCGCATTGCCTGCAAGCAGTCATGCGTTACAGACGATTGCAAATCTTATTATTTCACGTGCTCGTGTGTAAACAGATGATACTGGCAATATTCGTAATTGCCATTGCATTTGGAGCAGAAACGGAACTCCAGGCTCGGATCGTCCTCTTCCGTCCTGCCGCAGACCGCACATTTATGCCTTGTCACTTTTGCCCGTCCGGCATTTGATTTTTTCTCGAACTGCGCCCTGCGGTGCATCTGCTTCGGCGAGATGCGGCTTCTGTGCATTCTGTAAAAGTATAACACAAAATTAAGTAAAGATGCTATGATCGCAAATTTGGTGAACACACCACCTTTGATCACGTAGTACAGCATTAAGACTGCATCCAGGATTCCCATCCATTTTACCTTCACAGGGATCACGAACATCAAAAGCACCTGCATATCCGGATAGGTGGCTGCAAACGCGAGGAAGATCGACAGATTAATGTAATATGTGCTGAAAGCATAAGATCCTTTGTAAAAATATGCGGATGCAATTTCCGTAGGCAGACTGCCATACATCAGATACACCACCCCCATACACAAAAAGCTTCCAATTATGGTGAACAGCATGCCCGAGAAAATATACACATTATAACGGTAGGTCCCCCAGGTGCGCTCCAGCGTAGTACCAAGACTGTAATAGAAAAACAACATAATGATCGTGAAAATGCCCAGACTTTCCGGAGGTACAATGACCCAGGTCACCAGTCTCCAGATCTGTCCGTGCAGGATCCGGTAAGGATCCAGCGTCAGAAATCCCAGCAGATAAGTATTGCTTGCCCTTCCCATCATTTCGATCACATATCCCGCCACGTAACACATGATCAGAATCAGTGTGAGGTTCGGAATGGCATATTTGCCGAATTTTTTTTCAAATTTACTCATAAAGTCGATTCTCCGTTTCTATTCATTTTCTATTCATTTCTATTCGTTTCTATATTGTAACGATATGGAACGTTTTCCAATAGTTACCTATTCGTTTTTTCTCTATCGAGATTGTAACATCCACAGGACAATAAGTAAACCGCACGTTCAAAAGTTTATAGAATTACTATTTATTTCATTTTTTCTTTACACAATTTTAACGACAGCGTTTTGTCTTTGTTCGTTGCAATATCGTTTTTTTTGTCGTATAATGAAAAAAGTTTTGTAAAAGAAAAGTCGCATATATTAAGAAGTAATTCTGTAACTCATCATTGACCTTCTGAATGGTTACAGCATTTTATCAGGAAGGATGTATCACATGAATTCACAGGAAAAATACGCAACACTCGGCATAGATATCGGTTCTACCACTGTCAAGATTGCAATTTTAGATGAGCACCACAATATTTTATTTTCCGATTATGAGCGTCACTTCGCCAATATCCGGGAGACTCTGTCTGCCCTTCTTAAGAAGGCTTATGACCAGCTGGGCGAATTGCAGCTGCACCCCATGATCACCGGCTCCGGCGGACTGACGCTAGCCAATCATTTAGGCGTTCCTTTTACGCAGGAGGTGGTAGCTGTGGCTACTTCCCTGCAGGAGCTGGCACCCAAGACCGACGTAGCCATTGAGTTAGGCGGTGAGGATGCGAAGATCATCTATTTCGAAGGCGGTAACGTGGAGCAGCGTATGAACGGCATCTGCGCCGGCGGTACCGGTTCCTTCATCGACCAGATGGCAAGTCTGATCCAGACGGATGCTTCGGGCTTAAACGAATATGCGAAAAATTATAAATCCCTCTACACCATCGCGGCCCGCTGCGGCGTATTTGCCAAGACCGATATCCAGCCGCTGATCAACGAAGGCGCTACCAAGGAAGACCTGTCCGCTTCTATTTTTCAGGCTGTGGTGAACCAGACCATTTCCGGACTGGCATGTGGTAAACCGATCCGGGGGCATGTAGCATTCTTAGGCGGACCGCTTCATTTCCTGTCTGAGTTAAAGGCCGCATTTATCCGTACCCTGAATCTGGATGACGAGCACATCATCGATGTGGACAACTCGCATCTGTTCGCAGCCATCGGCTCCGCACTGAATGCCAAGGAAGATGTCTGCATCAGCCTGTCCGATATGGTGAAAAAGCTGTCCTCCGATATCAAGATGGAATTTGAAGTGGAACGCATGGAGCCCCTGTTTGCAGACAAGTCTGCATATCAGGAGTTCGTAGAGCGTCACAGTAAGCATCATGTAACCACCGGTGATCTGCAGTCCTATCAGGGCAAGGCATTCCTGGGTATCGATGCCGGTTCCACCACCACGAAGATCGCACTGGTGGGCGAGGACGGATCCCTGTTATATTCCTTCTACTCCGGCAATGACGGAAGTCCATTAAAGACTGCGATCCGTTCCCTGAAGGAGATCTACTCTCTCCTGCCCGAGGGTGTGGAGATCGTGCGCTCCTGTTCCACCGGTTACGGTGAAGCGCTGATGAAAGCTGCTTTCCTGTTAGATGACGGCGAAGTAGAGACCGTGGCACATTACTATGCGGCAGCATTTTTCGATCCCAGTGTCGACTGTATCTTAGACATCGGCGGTCAGGACATGAAGTGCATCAAGATCAAGAATCAGACCGTAGACAGCGTACAGTTAAACGAAGCATGTTCCTCCGGCTGCGGCTCCTTTATTGAGACCTTTGCCAAGTCCCTGAACTACACCGTACAGGATTTTGCTCAGGCTGCCCTGTTCGCAGAGCATCCGATTGACCTGGGTACCCGTTGTACCGTATTCATGAACTCCAAGGTAAAACAGGCGCAGAAGGAAGGCGCTTCCGTAGCGGATATCTCCGCAGGACTTGCTTACTCCATTATCAAGAATGCTTTATTTAAGGTGATCAAAGTATCCGATGCATCAGAGCTGGGTAAAAATATCGTGGTACAGGGCGGTACCTTCTACAACGATGCGGTGCTTAGAAGCTTTGAAAAAATTGCGAACTGCCAGGCCATCCGTCCCGACATCGCCGGTATCATGGGTGCTTTCGGTGCAGCGCTGATCGCCAGAGAGCATTACGAGGACGGTTACGTGACCACCATGCTGGATTATCAGAAGATCTGCGACCTGCAGTTCGAGACCAGTATGGCAAAATGTAAGGGTTGTACCAACAACTGCCGTCTGACCATCAATAAGTTCTCCGGCGGCCGTCAGTTCATCTCCGGCAATCGTTGCGAACGCGGTATCGGTGGTCAGAAGAATGCCCATAATGTACCGAACTTATACGAATATAAATTACATAGATTATTCTCCTATGAATCCCTGGACGTCGACAAGGCTCCCAGAGGTGTGGTAGGTATCCCCAGAGTACTGAATATGTACGAGGACTATCCGTTCTGGTTCACATTCTTCACCGAACTGGGCTACCGCGTGGTGCTCTCTCCCAGCTCCAACCGTAAGATCTACGAGCTCGGTATTGAGTCTATCCCGAGTGAATCCGAGTGTTACCCGGCAAAGCTGGCGCACGGTCATGTGACCTGGCTGATCCGACAGGGTATTAAGTTCATCTTCTATCCTGCGCTGTTCTATGAGCGTAATGAATTCGAAGATGCGAACAACCATTACAACTGCCCCATCGTTACTTCTTATTCCGAGAATATCAAGAATAACGTGGAGGAAATTGCCGGCGGTGAGATCACCTTCCGCAATCCGTTCATGTCATTCAGAGATCTGGGAACAGTAACGGATGCCCTGACAAAGGAATTCACCGAGATTCCCGCTGCTGAGATTGCCGCAGCCTGCGAAAAGGGCTGGCAGGAGCTGGCTAATGCGCGCCATGATATGGAGAAAAAGGGCGAAGAAACGCTGGAATACTTACGTCAGACCGGCAAACGCGGTATCGTGCTGGCTGGCCGTCCTTATCATGTGGACCCGGAGATCAACCACGGTATTCCCGAGCTGATCACCTCCTACGATATGGCAGTGCTTACTGAGGATTCCATCTCCCATCTGGCAAAACCGGAGCGTCCTCTGATCGTATCTGACCAGTGGATGTATCATTCCAGACTTTACGCTGCCGCAAGCTATGTGAAGACGGTTGAGAATCTGGATCTGATCCAGCTGAATTCCTTCGGCTGCGGTCTGGATGCCGTTACCACCGATCAGGTGAACGATATCCTCTCCGGCTCCGATAAAATCTACACCTGCTTAAAGATCGATGAGGTCAACAACCTGGGTGCAGCACGTATCCGTATCCGTTCCCTGTTGTCTGCGATCCGTGTCCGTGAGAAGCTGGGCAAACACCGCACCATCCGTTCTTCCGCGATTGAGAAGGTAGCGTTTACCGAAGAGATGCGTAAGGACTACACCATCATCTGTCCGCAGATGTCACCGATCCACTTTGAGATCCTACAGCCTGCGTTCAATGCCTGCGGTTACAATTTCGTCGTATTGGACAATGACAACAAGCACTCTGTGGATGTAGGTCTGAAATATGTTAACAACGATGCCTGCTATCCCTCTCTGCTGGTAGTCGGACAGATCATGGAAGCTCTGCTGTCCGGCAAATATGACCTGAACAAGACCGCCATTATCATGAGCCAGACCGGTGGCGGCTGCCGTGCGACGAACTATATCGGCTTCATCCGTCGTGCCCTGAAGAAAGCAGACATGGAGCAGATCCCTGTCATCTCCCTGAACCTGGCGGGTATCGAGAGCAATCCCGGCTTCCACCTGAACGCAGATCTGATGCTGCGTGCAGCGGTAGGTGCCGAGTTCGGTGATATCTTCATGCGTTGTGTTTACCGGATGCGTCCTTATGAAGCAACTCCGGGGTCTGTGGATGCCTTACATAGAGAATGGCTGGCCAAGGTACAGAAGTTCGTATCCGCAAAGCATATCAGCATAGGCAAGTTCCGCAGGATGTGTACCGAGATTATCCGGGATTTCGATGCGGTTCCGGTGCTGGATATCAAGAAGCCACGTGTCGGCATCGTTGGCGAGATCCTGGTAAAGTTCTCTCCTGCCGGCAACAATCATCTGGTAGAGCTGTTAGAGAGCGAGGGTGCGGAAGCTGTGGTTCCCGACCTGATCGACTTCATGCTGTACTGCTTCTACAACCAGATCTACAAGGCAGAGCACTTAGGCACCAGCAAAAAGACCGCGAAGATCTCCGCGCTGGGCATCTGGGCCATCGAGCATATCCTGCGCGGCTCTGCCGTGAAGGCATTTGAAGAGAGTAAGCATTTCGACGCACCCACCAGCATCTACAAGATCGTCTCCTATGCGGAGCCCATCGTATCCATCGGCAACCAGACCGGTGAAGGTTGGTTCTTAACCGGTGAGATGGTCGAGCTGATCAAGGAAGGCGTACCAAACATCGTATGTACCCAGCCCTTCGGCTGCCTGCCGAACCACGTCGTAGGTAAGGGCGTTATCAAGGCCCTGCGGAAGGCATATCCTTCCTCCAACATCGTGGCAATTGATTACGATCCCGGTGCCAGCGAAGTCAACCAGCTCAACCGAATCAAGCTCATGCTCTCCACCGCCCAGAAGAATCTGAAAAAGAGCGAGGGTGTGGAATAAAGAAACTATTTTTGAGTAGCCTACCCAGTCGATAGCACTGTCATAAGGCAAGCTACACCCGCGGCAGGGGATTCGCAGGATCCCTGCTGCGGGTGTTTTTGACATCCCAATTATTTTTCACCAATTATTTTTTCTTGACAAATCTCTTTTCAAGCTTCCGTATATCATGCTATAATGTGTTTTAATATTAAGCAGCCGCCGTCCTAATTTTCTGCATGGTTTCATGCCGCACGAATCATAACACTAATACCCGTGCACAGCGCCTGTGACATCGTGATCTCCGCCTGTATGTAGTGATATCTACGGCACAATACATATGTGCAGTTTCCTGTTGGTCATTTTCGCTATAAGCTGTTTTGGGGCTGTTTTAGTACAAAATTTCTTATATTTCTTCTTTTTTTGTATCAAATTTGCCTTTTTTATTAAATCTAATACAATTCCCCCTTTTTTCACTTGAAAATCCATTGTTTTTGTATTTTTTTCCGCTATTTCCCCCTATTTACACCAAAACATTTCGAAAGGAGTTTGCATGATCCAAAATTTAGACGCCCACCTTAACAAATTGCAGGCACAATGTGACTACCTGCGTCACAAGCTTTCTACTTTTCCGGAAGGAGAATTATCTATTCAAAAAAATGGTTCTTACCACCGCTGGATTATTAAAAATAAGGAGCAGTCTGTATATTGCTCAAAGTCAAATCGTTCTCTCGCGGAAGTTATGGCTTTAAAGAAATATTACTCTCTTCTACTGTTTGAAGCCGAAGAAGAACTCTCCCTGCTCAATTTTTATATAAAATCCCATGAAAAAAAGAATTCAGCGGTCAATCGTTCCAAGCCTCTGACATCCTCTGACCTGTTGACAGAGTCTTCTCCTTATTACCCATTACTGCAAAGCTATTTTGCAAAGGACAAGCTTCCTGTGTCTGCGCAGAAATGGTGCGCGGAGAGCTTTGAAACCAATTCTTCTCATCCGGAAAATCTGATCCATACCACACTGGCCGGGCATAAAGTCCGCTCAAAATCTGAAGTTATCATATCGAATCTGCTCTATACCAACCAAATCCCTTATCGCTATGAAGCGGCGCTGCCGTTAAAGGAGTTCACGGCTTATCCGGATTTTACGATTTTACATCCGGTTACGAATAAAATCTTCTACTGGGAGCATTTCGGTATGATGGATAATGCGCCTTATTGTGATACTGCCTGCAACAAGCTGAAAACCTACTGCTATAACGGAATCTTCCCATCCATGCAGCTGATCACCACTTATGAGACAAGCAAATGCCCCATTTCCACGGATCAGGTACAGCAGATCATTACACAATATTTCCTCTAAATCCATAATTCCCTACATGAAAATTCTCCTGACATTGACTAAAGGTAATCAAGAATATTCAAAAAGCCTCACAAGATGTTGCTCCATAGTGAGATGGGCTCCGCGGTGTGATCACCCCGCAACATGATCACTCGCAGCATGATCACTCGCAGCATGATCACTCGCAACGTAGTCCATACGGGACGTTTTTACGTATGGGAACACATTTTCTATACAGCAAAAAGGACCGGTTCGTCCGGTCCTTCCGATAAAACACAATAATCGATCATGATGCATTTGCCCTACGACTCTCAATATACTGTTGTAAGACTTCCGTGACTTCCTCCGGTGCCAGACCGGCATCTTCGATGATGTCACTCACCGCTTCCAGTTCTTTACGCTTCTTCTGTTCAAACAATTCTTCTAACTCACGTTGTTCTGATTCCATGCGGATATTTAACGCATTGATCAGTTCCTGTTTTGCCTGGATCTTTTCCTCCAGGGATTTTCTCTGTCCTCTTGGCATATACTGTGTGCTCCTTTCCTGATGGCAATCCTATGGATCCGTGGATCATGTTTCCTGCCGCGTGATCCGAAAAAGCATGGCCATTCATCAGGGATCACAGGTTCCATAGGAACTATCATAATCTATCATGAATGGCCTGATATGTTACAGTATATGGACAAGAATGTAAAAATATACCATATTTCCGGCAATATTATCCTGTTCCGGAACGGTCTCGCGAATCTGTCAGCAGCTATCATTCTAAATTATCTACCGCTGCTTTTAACTTATTCAAGGCAAGCTCCAGCGTAGCTTGGGGGCAGGCGATGTTCACGCGCTGAAAAGCGGCTCCGCTGGGTCCGAACATGGATCCTCCGTCCAGCCAAAGTCCTGCTTTGTCCACGATGAACTGATCCAGCTCCTTACCGGTGATTCCCAACTCACTGCAGTCCAGCCATACCAGATAGGTACCTTCCGGCTCCACCAGATGAATCTGTGGAATCTTCTCCTGTAAAAAATTCCGTAAGAAATTCAGATTCTTAAGCAAATAAGCTCTCAACTGATCCAGCCAGTCTTCTCCTGCACGATAGGCTGCTTCACACGCCACGATTCCCAATGCATTAGGTTCATCATAACCGGTCTTGTCAATCTCTGTCTGAAATGCTTTACGAAGCTTTTCATTGGGGATAAAAATATTGGATATCTGAAGTCCCGCCAGGTTAAAGGTCTTGCTGGGCGCCGTACAGGTTATGGTAAACTCCGCAAAACGAGGATCCACGGTGGCAAACACCGTATGCTCGTAACCGGGATAGACAAAATCGTTATGAATTTCATCGCTGACCACAATCACATGATGGCGCAGGCAGATCTCTCCCAGCTTCTGCAGTTCCTCTACCGTCCACACTCTGCCTACCGGGTTGTGAGGATTGCACAGAATGAAGAGTTTTACATGTTCCTGTTCTATCTTGCGTTCAAAGTCCTCGAAATCAATCTGATATGCCGGACTGACAGTACCAACGTTGTGAATCTGCTGTTCGGAAGCATCATCTGTCGTTGCTGACACTACCGTCCGCTCCGTAACCGGATGATATACCAACGTATTATCTACTACTCTCCGGTCATTGTCACGGATAATATTAGTAAACGGATAATACACCGGATTCTGAATCAGTATAGCATCTCCCGGATCAGTAAATGCCTTAACCGCTGCACCGAGAGCAAATACCACACCCGGAGTCTTCACGATCCATTCCCTCTCCGTCTTCCAATTATGATTCCTCTCCATCCAGTTCATCACAGCATTGTAGTAAGCATCCTTTGGCTGGGTATAGCCGTAGATTCCATGTTCTACTGCAGCATGAAGACTCTTCGTGATCTCTTCGGATACCGGGAAATCCATATCCGCCACCCACAAGGGCAGCACATCTGCCGGCTTTCCTCTCTCCACCGCAAAATCATATTTCAGACAATTCGTTCCCTTCCGGTTTGTAATCTTATCAAAATTGTATCTAGTCATACGAATTCACTTACCTTTCGTCAACCTGCAAACTTTCTGCCTGTGGCTCCAAGCTGCAGATTAAATTTTATCGGTCGCATGCATTCTTCCAGACCTTCTGCACGCCCTGACACGCCGCATCGTTGCTAGCCCTCTGTGAAGCTCTCCACAGAGCTGGCTGAACTACTATGTATACCAGGTTACACCCACACTAAGCAAATGCCTGCTCTAAATCTGCCAGCAGATCATCAATGTTCTCAATACCTACGGACATTCTCAGAAGATTCTCATCCACGCCCAATGCTTCACGTACCTCAACCGGTACATCTGCATGGGTCTGCTTCATCGGATAGGTCAGAAGGCTTTCCACGCCGCCCAGACTCTCCGCAAAACGGATCAATTTAACGCTCTCCAAAATCTTAACAGCTTTCTCTGCAGAATTCAACCGGAATGAGATCATTCCGCCGTATCCGCTGCACTGTCTGTCGATCAGCGCCTTATCCGGTCTCGAATCCAGACCGATATAATATACCTTCTCCACTTCCGGTCTGTGTTCCAGCCAGTGTGCAATCGCAAGAGCATTTTTCTGATGCTGTTCCATACGTACAGCCAGAGTCTTGATTCCTCGAAGCAATAGCCAACTATCAAACGCAGACAGACAGGCTCCTGTCGTCTTATAAATATTGTTCAGCTGCTGATACAGGGCATCATCCCTTACTACCAGGAATCCGGATAATGTATCGTTATGTCCTTCCAGGTATTTCGTACCGCTGTGCACTACAACATCCGCACCTAACGTAAGCGGCTTCTGAAAATACGGGGATAAAAAGGTATTATCAACGATCAGAAGGCATTCATGCGCGTGTGCCAATTCTGCAATTGCCCAAATATCTGCGACCTTCATCATAGGATTGGACGGAGTCTCTAAATAAATTGCCTTCGTCTCCGGACGGATCGCTGCCTTCACAGTCTCCACATTTGAAGTATCCACACAATCTACCGATATTCCATTCTTATGGCTGATCGTGTTCCAAAGTCTTAATGTACCGCCATACAGATCATCCGTAGCAATCAGATGATCCCCAGGAGAAAAAATCTCCATCAATGCGGTGATCGCTGCCATACCGGTAGAAAATGCCAAAGCTTCCGTTCCCTGTTCCAACAGGGCAACCGTCTTCTGCACTTCATCTCTTGTAGGGTTACCGCAACGGGAATAATCATATCCTGTGCTCTTACCCAATCCCGGATGCGCATACGCCGCATTCTGATAAATCGGCATGCTGATGGCCCCAAACGGATCCCTTCTCTCATTACTTCCCTGGACACAAATGGTCTCTGCTGCAAATGCCATCTTCTTCTCCTCCTATGCCTATGTATAATACTATATTTCATATTCCTACTGTTCCAGTAGGTATAGTATATTTTTAGCATAGTGAGAAATAAAAGTCAATATCTTTTTACCAATAAAGCTTCATCTGTTCTTCTGCTTCCTTTTCTGAAATATTGAGTTTATTCTTTAATTTCTGCAACGTATCTTCATAGGTGGCATTAAAATCTTTACACATTATAATAATTCCCCTGGAAATTCCTCGTCTCGTATACTGGTCAAACAATTCGCACATACTGATCTCATCCTCCTCTGTAATATCTAATCCTTTTAATATTTCTTTGGTATCATCCACGTTTTTATCCCCGGACAATACCCGTAGCATTTTGATAGTAGCCTCTTTATGAATTACTTTTCGGTCTGAACGATATGCGTTACCTTCTGCAAGATAATCCAATACAATACGCATATCGCTATGAAAACGTTCGCGGATCTCCTTCGGGAGATATCGCATTTCCCACACATGAAGCTGCATATCATCTACATATTTCCATGTAGTCTCTACAATCTTGCCTTTGCCACCGTCTATTAACTGTCGCAAATTGCAACACCCTTTCCATCTTGTCGTCCCCCAATATAGCACCAACTCTATCACCGGATATAATACGTGATTCTGTTTCTCGTACTGCCTGCGGTATTCTCCGCCAATATATCCCGCTTTGCGCAGTATCATGCCTTTATCCACTTTCGTCTGATTTGCAAACAGAAACAAGGCTCTTGGCATTCCGCCTGTCACATGGTATTTTGCGACATCTTCCAGTTGATTGTGTAATGTATTCGTGCTGTCTGCATATAGACTCTCCGTTGCAGCTGTAAGCATCTCCTCGCCGGTCACCACCACAGTTCCCTCATGCAGTAATGCATTCACTATATCCGCTGCTACATCCGCATAACTTTCAAAATTCTTCGTTACAATATCGTTCAGTTCCAATAAATACTCCTCTCCTGCTCATTCCTCTTACATTGTAAAAAGTGAATTTCACGGCGATATGCCTCGAACTGCACATAAGGTGCGATAAAATGATGCCCATATATGATGCTATCCTAATATATGGTATCTTCGAAATCTTATCTATACAGACTTTCTGTAGATGTGATTACTATATCACAGAGGTATCCATTCTGCAAGGGAATCCGGCAAAACAAGTGCTGAAAAACTATACAAAAACAGAGCTGTGGAAATTGGTTATTTCTCACAGCTCTGCTTTTTGTGCAATATTACTTTTTTAAAGTTTAATCCAGTTCAAACAGTTCCTGGGCGCTGATGGATAACTCAGCTATTCCGCAAGGAGTTACTTTTGATCCATTATCATACACGGTATAGACTCTTGCGTAGATAGTAGCTGCCTGCGCTCCTTCGTTCAAAATCGTCCCGGAAGTGTCGGTACGAAACAGTCCCATCTCATCCGAAGAATATTTCAAGGTATAGGTCGCGCCGTTTGTAATCGGGTAACAATTCATAACTCCATTGCGTTCTATCGGTGAAATTACATTTCCATTGCTATCCGTGATCTTGAGGCCATTCTCTCCATCCGTCTTTAAGCGCAATACCTTTCCTGTGATTCCGTCCACACTGATGGCTCCGGCCGTATCGTCTGCACAGGATTTGTAAAATTCAACGCATAACTGCTGTCCACCTGCCAGAATATTGTAGTCATCTGCCTGGAAGTTGACACTGATGGTTCCGTTATTCTTATCATCCAATACAATATGGTTGACCGGATCATACAGCATATACACGGATTGAATCTTGCTGCCGCTTTTATCTTTAAAGTTTACGGAAGGTGCCGTCACACCGGCATTATACGCTGCAATCATCGTATTAACAAACAGTTTGATCTCCGCGTCCTTACTGGGTCTGGAATGTCCCGCTCCGGAATATGTCACATTTCCCATGGTATAGATATAATAATTATTTACCACATCATTGGGTGTGATGTTATAAATATTAGTATCTTTATACTGACCGTCAGCCACACCGGAAATACAGTACCACACCACAATATCGTTTTTACCGTCTCCGTTACGGTCCAGCTCCATATTCGGCTGTAACCACTGGTAATGCGTATTACTGATCTCCAGCTGTTCATCTGCAGATATCTGATAAGGATACTGCGTAATCTGGCCATCATTTACCTGTGTTGCGATCAGCGATTTGCCTGCGTAATCACCCATCAGCAAACTACTGGGATAATTCCAACTAGGATATCCACCATCATATCCAGCCTTTTTCAGCAATGAATTCTCAACCGGGAACTTTACTGACGAACTGCCATTTATCCGCAAATCTTCCAGATAGCTTCTCAGGAAACGAACTACCGTATATTTAGTCACACCTTCCTTTTGCCAGAGCTCATTATCCGAATTCGGTTCCTTGATCTCGTCAAATGTATAGGACTCTAATGTTTTAAGATATTCCTGGTCCCTCTTTTGTTCCTCTCCCGTGGAGTTTGCAACTCTCTGCTTATAATACTCTTTCAATGCTCCATAGCGATCCAGACCTACGGATGCACGAATGGTCTTATTAAATTCATATCCCCAATACCAGTAGTTTGAATGATAGGTTTCCGCAGTTCCATTATCGTTATACGGGATCACACTTTGAATATTATTGACATATGAAGTAGTATCATGGGTGAACAAAATGCTCTTGCCGGATTCAATGTAGTCTCTGACAGCCCAGCCAACAGCCAGATTTCTCTTAACATTCGCCATAATTCCTGGGGGAATTTCTTTGCTAGGATCATATGCGCCATAGGTATACCCAAACTTATAGGCGTCACCGAAGCCTAGTATCAACATATCATACTGCTGGAACAGATTGTAGGACTCCTGGTATATCCTCTGTATATCAGTATCCGAAGTCCCGCCAATTTTCAGCTTATTATTTACAAGATCGGTTACACTCATACTGTCAATGCTCGTGGACGGAGTTACCGTTCCATCCCAGCTGACTTGATCCAAGCCTACTACATTCCAGTCAGTTAACCCATTAATGTACTTGGAAAAAGTAGAATTACTATCATTCTGTTCGTAATGAAGATTCCAGTTATTATTTTCACTAGACAACAACTGCAATACACGGATTGTCTTTTTCCCACTTTGCTGCGGCACAGATGTATACCCTGACTTGGCAGTTCTCACCAGTCTGTCCGCATTATCGTAAAATACCAGCTTCCATGGAATAACCCCTACATATTCCTCCGGCAGAGCCCGGATCACACGATAGGTCTCCCCGGTACGCAATTCATATCTGTTTCCGTTTGCCGTTGCAATCGGCTCAACCTTATTCCACTGATCTCCCTTTCTTATATACACAGTAAGACCGCTGACTTCTTCCGATGACGTATATGTCTTACCTTCTACATAATCAGAGCCGGAGAAGCGACCGTCTGCATTTTTATCTACGAACAGTTTACAATCATAGGTAGTACCTGTCTGTGATATTGCAGCATCATTCTTCAGATTAAAAATATATTGCAGCTGATATTTTCCGTCTATCTTCTCCAGAGAGCCACCGTTGCTGGCACTGTACTGACCAGTATATTTCAGCTCCTGCGGATAGGCTGCTCCGTAAGTAGTTACCCAGTTGACGGAAAGCTTTGACAGATTCAGATAATTACAAAATACAGATCTACGTGCAGATAATGTGGTTCCTAATTTAGTATCTGCTGTATTATCTGTCAGCTGACTCTCTGTAAAAATATTTTTCTGCCAGTATAAGTACTGACCATTTTCATCTTTCTTCAGAGCGAACTGAACCAGCTTGTAAAAATAAGAATTTTTGTCCAGCGTATCTGTTGATGCCACAGGTATTTTATCGTCCCCAAATTTAATAAACGTATCCGCAATGACCACCGGATATCCCGCCTCAATGAACTGACAGAATTCCTCATATCGGGTAGAGTTCATATCATTGCCGGGACCACGATAGACATCTGCACTCTTATTCGTTGGATCATCATCGTTAGTCTTACTGTGATCCAGCGAAGAATCCTGCAGTCTGTGCCTTGCATTATACGTCTCCCTAGCCTGCGTAACATCTTTCGTATCCGTTTCGGTGGCATAGTCATAGTAGTCTCCTACATGAGAATAAATCAACCCTTTCATCTGTGGATCATTATACACAGTCACACCATTTTCTGTGTTCATCTTGCTGACCCGGGCTCCGAGATAGATCATGTCGTACTTTTCATTCAAGTCCTCGATCTTACCTATAAATTCCGCAGATGACATTTGTGTAATATTGATCGCAGATGCATCATAAATTCCGTTCATCCCCATCATATTGACCACATCAGTCTGCAACTTACTTTTTAACGTATCGCTAAAATCATAGCAGGGCTCCAGATCCAATACACGAATAGAGGATTTCACCGTGACTCTGTGCATGTACCAGTTCAATATATATCTGGTAATAGAAGCCTTACTAATCTCTTCATCCATCTGAGCTGCATTGCTGTTGTTTTTCTTTGCCAGGAAATTCTCGTACTGAATCTCTTTTAATACTGCTTCGAAGGTTGCTGCTTTCGCCGCATTCCCTTTACAATCAGTCAGGAAGTCAGAGGCAACATATGGCGTCGCACTGTCATCATTCAGATAAACATTGTCATATAAAGCCTCTTTCACGGAATCGCCCCAGCTAAGCGAAGCTGCCGTCTGACCGTTCCAATAAGCATCTCCCTGTGAAGCAACTTCTTTGGCAATATTGTCATCGGAAACCTTCAAGATCGTCAGTGCCATCTGTGTCAGTATCTTATTATTCTGATTATTATTCGGCTCCTCAGCCAGTGTTTTATTTTGGCTGTAAAATCCGTAATCCATGACTACCGGTACTCTGTCTGCATCATTCCGCTCACCGGTAGTATCTTTAATACCGAATATCATCTTCGTCAGAGCGGTTGCTACAGAAGTCATATTCACAGATTCCGCTGCATAACTTCCCTTCCCGGACAGATAGATCAGATCCACGTTGTCGAGATCCACGCCATAATAAGCCTGTTCCTCCGGATTTACCAGTTTTGCCAGTTCCTCCACTGTCAAAGTTGTCACTTCAATCTTCAGTTGATCAATATCTCCGCCAGGACCGGAAGGACTGCCGCTCTCATACCGGCTGGTACCGGACAGATTCAGGACCTGCTTTTTGAACCATTCTTTATTGTAGAAACCACCGTCATATGCTACAGTATCCAACGCATCCTTCGCATTATCACCGATAAAGTCATAGCTGTTTGATGCTTCGTAGCCTGATTGTCCTCGGAGATAAACCTGCATAGTACCGCTGCTTTCCATCACATATTTACCGATATCATTTCTCTTATAAGTATCAATCAGTTTGTAGTCCCCATTACCGCTGGATAATGTCACCTTAGACACATAATACTCACCGGTGGTGTTTTCCCTGAAATGCACAAAATAGCACTCCGGAAGAGTAGTCAGTGTATAACTTCCCGTTGTTCCATCCGAATTTTCTGTCCAGGTTGCCCATAGAATAGGTGTGGTGTTGGCCATATTCAAAATATAGAGATTCTTGTTCTGTTCAGATGAAGGATCAGAAGCTGTCATTATCCTTTGTTCGGAAGTCACAATATCATTTCCGGATGTGCTTTGTACGCTGAAGGTCTGCATCTCATTACTGGACTCCGCTGCTGCGTCATTTCCGGATGCAGATGCTGATGTTACCAGTCCCGAACTCTCCGCTGTCGTCACCTCTTCCAGATTTTCTGACGCTTCGGAAGAATTTTCGGAAGATATGGCAGTGCTCTGGATAGCATATCCCTCAGGCAGATTGCTGCCATATACCACCTTACCAAGGTAAGTGTATACATTATCAGCAGTCTTGGTATACACTTCCCTACCGACATAATTATCTGCCACAAAACCAATGTTATTAATATCGTTCATACTGCCGCCATTGGAATTCTCATCGTCCGGAGTCAGTGCATATCTCGCAGGTGCCAGCGCTGTCAGTGCATCCGCCGCATCACCGATGGTCATTTCCAGGTTCTGTCCGCTAATACCGGACACTTTAGAAAATACAGGGGACACGCTTTGTTTATTCTCGTTAGAAGTCCCGGAAGCTTCGATTGCACCATATCTGTCAAAACGCGGTCTGGTATCCCCCTCCGTATACAGCGTATACACCGAATCCGTCTGCACATAGGTGTACTGACCGTTGTCATCCGTATTTTTCACAAAAGAGCCACGGATCTCCTCAGTGCGGCTTCCTCCCTCGCTATAATTGGAAAAACTTACCGGGCCATCGCTTCCTGCGAGATTCCCCAGACTGCTACTGGTAATGTGAGCCATGGCAGATAATCGCTCCAATGCTGCCGGAAGCTCCGAAAGCTTACGTCCTTCAGATACCGGTTCCTCGCCACCGATCAGGTATCCGATGGATGCGTCCGATTTAGAAGGTACGATCTCTAAAATGTGAAAGGTGCCGTCCGAAGATGCTACTGTATCCTGTACCAGCTTCTCAATGCCGGGCAGTGTCATCTCCTGTGCACTTACTTCCATAGAGCCATAGTTTTGGCAGACTCCGGCTGCCAAAACTATGGTGAGGATTCCGGCTATGTACTTTTTTGTGTTGTGCTTCAAGTTCTTCATGTTATCTCCAAAAGATTGTTAATGCTCTTTCCGGTTTCTGATACGATACATGTCCACCTTCCTCACCGCTGTCTCCCTTGACACGACTATCGCTGAAGGTCACAAATAAAGTATCATTCTTTTCATCTCTATCAATATAGAGATGAATCATATAAGTAAATACTGTTTCGTTTTTATCATTTACTCTGGTATCACAGTGAATATTCGGATCAATATGTGTTCCGGATTTTAGAGTATCCGTTCCTCCAGCTACAAGGCTGCCTATAACCTTCATTCCTTTATCACCAGTCTTAAATGCTCCCTGACCTGTTTCAAATCCATATAGATCAACATACACCTTCTTATCGTATACACCATTCTGCCATCCATCGTTCTTATAATCGTTCTTATTCAGATTATAATAACGATTACCTTCCGAGAAATAAAAAGTACATCTGGGAATCAACAGATATGTGGATGCAATTTCATTATCATTGTCGTCAAAAGCTACAAGTGTGAGAACATGTTCCTCTTTCCAGTTAATATACCACTTTGCATACACTCCGACTGTTTCACCTGTAGCCGTGGGAAATACGCTTCGTGTAGCTGAATAATCTACTTCTGAATCTGCGAATCCGGTCACTGCTTTATCAATGACTAGATTCTGTTCATAATCGCCCAGTCCATCACTTGTAACGTTTCTACTAAACCCTACTCTTCTACTCAGTCCAACTTCGCCACCGAAATTATCCTTCACAGGATTACTCTGCGCCAGACCTTCCTCAATATCATTGGTAATCTTCCAGGTAACTTTGCTCATATCTCCGGAATAATTTTTCAACGTACAAGTCACCATACTATTACGTGACAGGACAAACTGATCACCGTCTATATATGGCTCGTCTGCACTGTCAATGGTCAGCAGATTTGGAATGTCCACTGTTACTTCAGGATATACTGTAATGGTAGCTGATAATTTTACGGTTGCACGTACTGTGATTGTCTTATTAATATTGTTGCTACACTTTAACAGCTGTTTATATTTAGAAGCCGGAGTCGTATCTTCAAAGCTATAGCCCTTCGGATTTGGGACTCCATTCTCCAATACTTCCCAGTTCACAATCTGAGGATATACATCATAATCCGCCCATGCAGTCAGGCACTCCAGATCTACACTCCATCCCATTTTTTTAATACCGTTCTCCGTGTAGGAATAAGGCTTCACTACGTTTCGGATCAGTTCCGCCTGGAATTGTCCTGATACCGCCGTCACTGTAACATACGCAGAATCCGACTTCGTTGTGTCCGCATTTGCCATACAGGTAACTTTCAATACCTTTACACCGATGCTTTCCGACTTACTGATATTCAATGTATTAATCAGGGCACTAACATCCGGCATGGTAGAAAATGTAGTTGTGCTGCCATCCGCATAAGTTACTTTCCATTTTACCCCCTGTGCCACAGCAGAATCTTTACCGGTCAGAGTACACTCAAAAGCCTGTGACTTGCCGCGGACTACTTCCACATCTTTAGGAGTTATAGAAATGGAGTCTATCAATCTCTCTTCTACTGTCACATATGCATATGACACCATACTCGTATCTGCTTTTGCAGTACATTTTACCACCAGCACATCCGTACCGATAGTTTCCTCTTCATCTACTTTTAAAATACCATCCTGATTGATCGTACTCTTACAATTAGCCCCGGAAGCATAAGACACACTCCAGGTAACACCCTCGGCAACTGCCTCTGCGTCACCGCTCAGATTATAGGTAAACTGCTGTATCTTGCCCTGGGGTAATGTTGCCCTAGGAGGATCAATAGTCAGAGCGCTGATCCATGCGTACGCAGTTCCGGTCTTCTCCAGATCATTTCTAAGCTTAATAGTCTCTGCGATGTCATAGCTTCTGTCCTGGTAAGTAAAGGTCATATTCAGTATAACTTTCCGCTTGTCCTTCACCTGGCTTAAGTCTACGCTGAATCTTGTGACATGTTCTGCCATAAGTGCCGGGGTTGCGGTGGTGAGATCTCCTACGACGAGATTGCCATCCGCATCCGTTGTATTTTTCACTTCATAGAGGTATACCTGATTCGCAGTTGCATAGTCCCCTGACGCGGTTCCCTGCCAGCGGATCATATAGGTATTCTCGTTATTGACCAGGCGCAGTTCGCTGACATGGGCTGTGGTGATCTCATTGCCGGCTGCATCCTTGGCGGTGTTGCCGTCCAGATCCACTGCTGTGTCGGCATGATCCGGTGTGAAATTAATATCCTGCTCCACATCAATGATCAGGTCAATCATCTGATTCGCTGCAAGCTGTGCTTCTTCCTGCAGGGTCAGCTCCTTATTCCCCCGCAGGTAGGAATTGTTGCCTGCGATGATAAAGGCACCCACAGATCCTGCCACAATGGTCATGATTGCCAGGGACACTATCACTTCTACAAGAGTGAATCCTTTTTTCCCGATACGCATAGTCAACCTCCTTATTTCTTCAGGATTTTGCCGGTTCTGCCGACTGTTGTGATTGTTATCGTTCTTGTTCCATTGCTGATCACAATTTTCTTACAATAGTCCTTGTCCGCATCTGCTGCAGCGCAGGTCTTCTCTTCAAAAGCTCCCGATGCTCTGTTGAACACCAGATGCAGTCCGTCGGTTGCGGACGCATAAGGCAAGGTACCTTTTAATTGTGACAGATTATAGGGAGTGGAATCATCATCAAAATATACTTGTATTGTGATAGGATCCTTTCCAACGATTCTGTCTGATACCTTCGTACCTCCCTGATAGATCTGCGCATGATACTCACCACTCACATCTGTCAGTACAAACTCCACCTGGTTCTGTTCTTTTCCCAGGGTCAGCACTCTCGCCCTCTCAAGTGTCGAAACGATCTCATCCGCACATTTTGCAATTTTTCTTCCGGTGAGTGTTCCCACAGACAATCCAATGACGCCCACCACGATAGCCATGATGGCGACGACGATGATGAGCTCCACCAGAGAGAAGCCACCGTTTTTATTGTTTCTGCCAGTTCTCATATACGATCAGGTCTCCTAAATTAATGTTGCTGTTCAGGTAGGTCTTATTGTTATTCTGCAGGTAACCATCACCGCCGATCAGGAAATCCACCACATGATATTCCTTCTGACCGCCGCCGGAGCCCGTAACCTCCTTGGAATATGTCAGCGCGCGAAGCACTGCTTCCTTGTCCGGTGTCACTTTCACATTCTGTCCTAACAGGATATTACCGCCTGCCAGGATCACACCGTTGAATTCCTTACCATCCTGTATCTTCACATTTCCCGTAGCGATAATAATGCCACTCTTAAATTCATGTCCCGCTTCGGGATAGGTATAATCACCATATACGATGACTGCCTTGCAATCCGGATAAGCAGTACTTTCAAAATATTTCTCTGTATCAACGACCAGTCCCGCACCACGGACCACACCGGTAAAGCTTGTGATCTCGTCTTTATTGACCAGATTACTATATACATTGGCGGCATCCGCTTTTTCGGAAGGGGACAGCTGCTCATAGCCATCAATCAGCTTCTTGCAGAGTGCCTTGAATTTGGAATCATCCGCTGCCAGCTGCTGCTTATAGCCGATGTTGCTCTGATCACTGCCTAATGTGGCATTCAGCAGACTGCCGTTGTAGCTGCCTGTGGTCTGATCCTTGTCGAACATCACCACATTACCTGCCAGGTGCATGATGTAGGCACCGGCACTCTGATTCCGGATCTTGATGCCATCGGTGTAGATGCTGGCATAGGCATCCATGGTACTCTTATTTACCTTATAATAATCCTGAAGATACCGGTTGGCAGCTTCTCTGCCCGCCTGGGTGGAGTTATCAAAGGACACATAATAATACACAATGGTAATCTTGCTGTTTAATCTCTTATAAAAAGTACGGACACCCTGACTATCGCTGCTTCCGTTCGTAATAAACTTCGTAATACCATAGGAAGCAAGGCTGTTACCGCCCAGCATACTGCTGGCTGCATTAAAATCAACTGCCGTATTCCCCATAGTATCTGCCTGCTCCCTGGTCACGGGATTGGAACCCTGTTTTATCAGATCTCCCGGTACCAGATATGCCAGCTGGTCACTTTTGACTGCAATAGACTGCCCCATCAGGATATCCTTGCGGTCGGAGGCGCTGCCATTGGGATTCCCGTCCGCCCCGGTGAGATTATCCTTAGCAGTTTTCGTGGCAATATAGGTATTCCCTGCCAGAGTCAGATTGATCAGGCCGCTCAAATCAATATCCGTTCCGGTACCGTTGACTACAATGGCACTGCTGTCACCGTTCTCCCCGGTGCCGAAGCCTATATACTGTCCGGAGTAATTCTCACCCACCAGACTTCCTGCGGTAAAATTATTATTTGCGCCGTCTATGCGCAGATCTCCCGCTACATAGACATCATTTCCTTTGAAATTCATATTCGCGCTGCCGGTAGACGTCGCTGCTCCGTGCATCGTAATCTTGCCTGCCCACAGTTCTCCATAGCTGTCGGATTCCAGTGTTGCGCCCTTGCCCAGATACAGTTCCGTAGCCGCTACCATACGCTTATCATCATTTTCCTTGCCTGTCGGCTCTTCCAGGGTCAGTGTCACGTTAGCGCTGGTGGTATCGTCCTCATTACCCACCAGTACCTTGTCCGCATAGAAGCTTCCGGCGATCTTCGCATCGCTAAATTTGCCGCTCTCCGCTACTACCTGAATATTCTTCTGCGCCACCAGTGACATGCTGGTCAGTGAAGGCAGGCTTACAGCCTGTGCAAAGCTCATATCCGGCATTTTCACGCGGATATCCGTCTGGATCAAAGAGACATAACCATTAGCATCGGTATAAATCACCTTTAATTTTTGAAAAGACAATCCGTCCGTGAACAGGGTAAGCTGACCCTTCGGCAGATCACTCACCGCATCTCCGGAGCCGTTAGTGCCCGTCGTCTGCACGACACCGCCCACCATCTTGATTGTATAGGAATTGACTCCGTCACTGGTCTGTAATTCTGTATATTTCTGTACCTCCGGTGACAGACTGTTGAACAGTTTCTCCAGATCATAGTAATTTAAGCTGGCGGTATCGCTGCACTTATATGCCTTCTGCATACTGTTTAAGAACGCATAGCGGAGCTTACTCTCCTTCTCGGATATGGAAGTGTCATCATAGTTCACCAAAATCTGCGTGTAGGCATCTCCCAGGGATGTGGACGCCTGCTCTTCCATATGGACACGGATCTCATCCAGCACTGTCTCTGCCGAATAGAAGTTGTCCTTCGCCTGCAGGTTATTTGCCTTCATCTGATAGTTCAATAAGGACATATACATCAAAACACTGGCTAAAATGCCAATAAAGGCCATAGCTATGATCACAACGACCATTGCCGAGCCCTTATCGTCTGTCTGTTTATGTAATTTGAAGTCTCTGCCACGTATCTTCATGGTTCTTACGCTTCCTTCCGGATTCTCCTGTTATTCCGTTACCGTTCCTGTCATAGTAATGATCGGGCTGCCAGCTGCGATCTTATCCTGTGCATAAACCTTCACTTCCATGTCGTAAATACGGTCCTGTGCTCTGGCCGGTGTCAGATTCGTCACGGACATGATGGTCTTCGCCAGTGAATAATTAGTTCCCGTTCCGGCTCCTGCACCGGTCATGCTGGAATTTACAAATACATATGCCGTAAGTCCGTCACTCTTATCCAACAGATTCGTGCGAAGTGTTCCCGCAGACGTCTGTGTCGTGCCGGGAGCCGGCATCCAGCCGGGCCATGCTTCCCGCAGTTCCAGCGATATCCCATACTTACTGCGCATGGTATTATAATCTGTTGCTAAGGTATCCGTCACCATATCTATTTTATCCTGTGTCGCAGTCTGCTCCACTACCAGCAGATTCGTCTCCACATTGTCCGGATTGTTGAACACAATACTGTCTATCATGGCAGGTCTTCCGAAGGCATCGTAATGAGCGCTCTCCACTCTAGGCTGCAAGCAGACAATGATATTCGCCAGCTGATTGCCAAGCTCGCTGACATCATTCACCTGTGCTGCACGGCTGCGCACACTGTCTTCGTTGGAAAAAATCACATAATCCGCTCCCGTCTGCGGATAGTTCGCAGATCTGCCCGTTGCCAGGACCCCGGGATCACAATGATACGTTGTGGATGCCGTTACCAGATATACATCTGTCTCCACCGTAGCTCCCGTTGCCAGCGTTACGTTGATCTTACTGCTGTCAATATTAATCTCTGTCTTCCGTGTAGTATTCTGAATGATATTAGCGTCATAGATTCCTCCGCCGAAATAAGAATAAGCTTCCTTGGCACCGTCCGCCGCTTCGCTGTAGACAGCATTCAGATTACCCGCCAGGTTACTGATATCTACCTGTGCCACACTGTTCACCGCACTGTAGGCTGTGGGATCCACCTTCACCACTACATCATAAGTACCGGAAGTGGTGGAATCGTCCCGGATCGTGTAGGTCCAGATGCCGGTCGTGTCGTCTTTTACTGCGGTATTGGTAAATCCCGCAGGTGAAGCGCCCGTGTAAATATCGGACATTTCCTCCAGAGAATGTGCCTCGAACATTTCCATGACGTCCTCAGCGATCGCCGTGGCATGCATCGTGGTACGGGACTTTGCATTGGTCCTTGCCGATGTCACAAAGCTGTGCAGCAGTGGCACTACAATGATTGAGAGGATCACAATGGCGATCAGAAGCTCCACCAGGGAAAAGCCTTCATTATTCAGTTGTCTTTTCTTCCTATGCTTCTGCATTACGACAACTCCCGATTAGCAAATCTATTAGTTCACGTTTCCAAATATCGTCTGTACACCCATAGGCATATCGGGAATATAGGGTTCCCCATATACTTTATCCGTGCCCAGCAGATAATACGTATTCAGGTTCATATTGCCGGACAATTTTCCGTCATCACCGTTATAGCTGATGTTCACGCCCTGGATGCTCTGACGCTCCTGCTGATTGTAAATATATCGAACCAGCCCCTTGAAATCATCATAGGTACATTCGATACTGATGCCCAAAGGCACCTCATACATATGAGTCTCCGCATAGGTGGTTCCCCCTGTGGAGACAGGGGATGTGGTAACCGTGGTCGTATCTGTGCCCGATACTGCGGCATCTGCTTCCGCTGCTGCGGTATCCGCCGGTGCATCCGCAGTTGCAGCCGCCAGGGCAGAATTGTCTGCGGAAGCCTGTGCATCATACGCCACTTCTCCTATGGTTCCGAAAGAGATGTTTGCTACATAGGTTCTGGTAGCATCCTCCATGTTCTTCACCATCATAATGCTGTCTTCCGGTAAAATATCTGCAGGAAAACGATTCTCAAACCCGGTAATATATGTCTTCATCTTCTCGGTAGCAGCCAGATAATCTGCCTTACGCTGCTCCAACACCTCCAGTGTAGACACCTGGGATCTTAATGACATATTCTGACTTTCCATAGCATCCGACAACTCATTAAACTTCGCATATACCAGGAAATAAGTCACCACGACCAGAAGGACTCCCAGTACCGCGATCAAAAGCTGAATTTCACTCTTTTTTACTTTCATCTCTTATCCGCCTCCTACTGTGCTGTGGTACCGGCTGCATCTCCGGTGTTTTCTGCCTCTTCGCTATCCGCGTGGATATCTGCATACGTACCTGTAATAGAGAAAGTAACCGCTGATTCTCCCAGTTCATTCTGCGCATCTGTAATATTGCTGATCTGCACATCCTCGATGCTCTCCATATTGCGGATATTCAGAATCGTTCTCGCTGCTGCAGCCTTACCTTCCACAGTTACAGACATACTGATTCCTTCCATATCCGAACTGAAGCTATTGGTCCAGAAGCTACTGGGTAATATCTGCTCCAGCTCATTAATGAACTCTACCAGATTCTCATTGGGGTTCTCCGTATATTCATACAAATACTGATATTTATCATACTGTGCCGCTGTTGCCAGGTAATCGTTGTACACTGCCTGCGCGGGCTGTAATTCCTCGACTCTCGCCTGCAATGCCACATTCTCCGCCACGGTGCCGAAGTATCTGGTCAGGGAAGTGACTGCCATGGCGATGGAAAGGATCACGCCCAGCACCAGTACCGCCACACTGACGAAGGTGTAGTTCGTACCGCTGACTACGGTCATGCCCTTGGCCTTCTGCTGGCTCTTATCGATCAGTCCTACGGGGGCGAGTACTGCGCCCAGGCAGGAAATATAGGCTGCGGGTCTGGTGGAACGGATAGCCTTGCTCATGCCGATCTTGTCTTCCATATCGGACAGGGTATGTACCTTACGCTCCAGGCAGTTAGTGAACAGCTTGCTCATGCCGCTGAAGCTGCCGCCGAGACCGGTGACGAAGGTCTTCTGGATCGGATTGTCACCGTTCCTGGAATCATAGAAATCAATAACACGGCTGACGCCGACGATCAGGGTCTCCAGGGAAGAGGTGATCTTCTGTCTGGCTGCTGTGACCTCCACATTGCCGGCATCTTCGTCTTCCCAGCGTCCGGCATTTTCCTCCCAGAGCTTATCTCCCTGATGAAGTACTCTGTTCAGGCAGGTCTTCTTCTGGAAACGCTCTACCGCGCTCATGGGGTCGTTCACGGCATAGACACCGGAAGTGATCATGGTCTCGATGGCATCCTGCACGCCGTATGCAACGGTTCTCTGTAACAGCACCTTACCTGCGGAAAGCACGGTCACGATGGTGTTGTTCTCATCGATCTTGATCATCATGGTAACGGTTTCGGTCTTCTCGTCACGAAGGATCTGGTACAAGCTATTGCTGCTGTAATCGAAGCACTCGACCTCCCAGCCGCACATCTGCGCCAGCTGGTAATAGCTGTTTAACAGCGCCTTGGGCACTGCCAGTGCCATGACACGAAGCTTCCCATCCTCGGTCAGTCCGCCTGCCAGATAATGTCCGATCTCATACTGGGTCAGATCCACGGGGAAATAATCGTTCGCGTTCGTCTTCACCAATGCCTCGATCTTGTTTGCCTTCACGTTCGGGATCTGTACCTCACGGCTCGCCACTCTGGTAGAAGAAATGGTGAAGATTACTTTCCTCGTACGGATGCCGTTCGTGCCCAGTGCATTCACCAAATGATCCGCATACTCCTGTGTCGGCTGCAGCATACCGTCCACCACGACGCCCTCCGGGGTCTCGACGGTCAATACCTTGTAGACCTTCGGTTTCTTCACCTTATAGTCGATCTCGCAGATCTTCGTAAAGGAGTTACCGATCTCAATACTCAATACGCGATTGTTCATTGCCATGCTTCTACCCTTCCTCTTATCGGTTCTTTATCGTATTTGGGACAGAAAAAGTGTCCCAAGAACTTTCTAATCTCATATCAGATGTAAGTACCCGGTCTCAATGATACAGACCCAGATACCACTGCAAGAATTCATTGCCCCACAGGACAGCGACTGCCACCCCTGCGGAGAGATACGGTCCCATGGCGAGGACATGCCCTTCGCCGCTTACTTTCATACGGATCAGATGGATCACGGAACCAATGATACATCCCAGTAAAAATGCAAAAATGATCAATTTCCAGCCGAGCAACAGTCCGCAGACTGCCATCAGCTTCACATCACCGCCGCCAATGGCTCTGCCACCGGTAGCGTAATACAGAATAAGTAAAAATACACTGACACACAGGAAGCCGATCAGGAAATCCAGCCACTGTGTATAGTGGAAGGCTCCATGGATCAGCCCCAGTGCCAGTAAAAATAAGTTAAATCCCACAGGGATCTCATATGTTCTGAAATCAATCACACTTAAAGCAAGAAGTGCACTAAACAACAAGCAGTAGACTAGGGAATCCACGCTCATCCCAAATTTCCAGAATACGAGCAGGTACAGCACTCCGTTCAGTGCCTCAATGATGGGGTACTGAGCGGAGATATGTGCCTTGCATTTCCGACATCTGCCTCCCAGTGCCAGGTAGCTGAACAGCGGTACGAGGTCGTACCACCGCAGCTGATAACCGCAGTTCATGCAGTGAGACCTGGTCGTTACAATATTCTCTTTTTTCGGGATACGGTAGATCAACACATTGAGGAAGCTACCGATGACGATTCCATAAAGGAAAATCACTATGTAGAGAAGAATTGTTGGGAGCATGTCAGGTGCCTTTCAAATAAATTCTAGTTGTAGGTTCCCTCAAGCAGGCTAAGTCCAGTGGATGCTCCACTTTCTGAAACAGTTACATTACCAGCCGCATCAATATCAACAGTTAAAGTAATGTTACCGCCCCACTGGCTAGACTTCAATCCTACCTCAGTGATACCTGCAGCCTTTAATGCAAGATTAGCATTACCAGTGCAAATACCAGTTGCGTCAACACTTGCTGTTGCGCCACTCGTTAATACAACGGTAGCACCATCTGTCAGTTTATTAGTAGTAACCATAGGATCTACTGCATAAGTCTGCAAAGCAGTTACAATTGAGGTTGCATTCTGACAGTCAGTAGACTTTCTAGATCTCTCAACATACTTTAAGAACTGAGGTGCCAGTACACCAACCAGTACTGCCATGATAGCAATAACGATGATCAGCTCTACCAGGGAGAAACCTTTGTTTGTTAAGCTCTTCTGTTTCTTGTTCATAATTACATTCTCCTTTTTATGTGTTTTTTAATTTCAGGGTAGTAAGTTTTCCGCCCCATTTATTAATTATCGTCCTGTCCCTACACAGAACGGATAATCCAAATTATATGTTGTCAAGTGCTGTGTACATCTGCATCATCGGCATCATACATGCAGCGATCAGTCCACCGACCACGACTGCCAGTACAATAATGATCATAGGCTCCATGGCTGCCATGAGGGACTGCACGGACATTTCCACTTCTTCATCATAGTAATCCGCCAGCTTGTCCAACATTTCCTCTGTATTACCGGATTCTTCACCGATACGTATCATCTGATATACCATGGGAGGGAATAATCCACTCTCCTGCAGTGGTCTTGACAGAGGCATACCAATGGTAATCTCTTCTTTGGCATCTTCCATTGCTTCTTTGAAATAGATATTACTCATGACACCCGACACAATGTCTACTGCTTCGATGAGCGGTACGCCGGCACCCAGCAGGGTACTCATGGTTCGTGCCATCATAGAGGATGCTGACTTTGTGGTCAGTTTTCCGAATAAAGGTGCCTTCAGTGCGATCTTTCCAAAGAAATGTTTTCCGGCATTGGTTTTGGCAAATGCACGGATAGCAAACACCAGTGCAATAATCACCGGTACAATAATAAACCAATAATTCACAATTCCATGGCTCAGATTTACATAAAACTTCGTAATCCACGGCAAATCTGTTCCCAAATCCTTAAACATATCTTCATAGTTAGGAATGACCACCACCAGCATTACGATCGTAACAATAACAGCCACGACACATACCGCTATGGGGTAGATCATTGCTTTCTTCACCATTGCCTGGGTCTTGTGGGAACGCTCCAGCTGGGTTGCCACACGTTCCAGTGCTATCTCCAGACTACCGGATGCCTCACCCGCAGCCACCATGTTTACCATGATCGCCGGGAACACCTTCGGGTGCTCTGCCAGGGAGTCTGCCAGGGTTTCACCCTTTTCCACGCTGATGCGGACTTCCTTCAGTGCATCCTGTAATCTCTTGTTCTCTGTCTGTTCGCAGAGCATTTTCAGGGATTCGAGGATGCTGACGCCCGCTTTGGTCATGCTGACGAACTGGCGGCACATGACGCTTAGATCCCTGGCCTTGGGCCATCCGCCGATCTGGATGTCGATGTCTTTTGTCAGGAAGCTCTGTTCTCCCAGATCGATAACGGTCAGCTCCTGCCTTCTCAGTTCTGCCATTGCCAGATCTTTGTTATCCGCTTCCAAACTTCCCTTTACTTCTTTTCCAGCCTTTGTGATGGCCTTGTAGCCATAGGTCGCCATGTGCCTTCCCTCCAATTACGTCTCTATCTTTAACTGTCTCCCCAACTACGTAAGACGAACCCCGGTCCTGAAAAGGACCAGGTTTTTGAAAAATTTTTATAAATTTTGATAAATTTCTATAAAATATTGCGGTTTTTATAGAATTATACGTCAAATGATACCTTTACCATCTCAGAGAAGGAGGTGGTGCCGTCCAATACGTAGTCCGTGGCACTCATGCGCAGGGTATGCATTCCTTCTTTTAATGCTTCTTCCTTTAAGATATCGGCACCTTCCCGCTTGCTGATAATGGTTTTCAGCTTCGGAGTGATCTGCATGATCTCGTAGACACCGATACGCCCCTTGAAGCCGGTATTGTCGCATTTGCTGCAGCCGCAGGGCTCGTAGATGGTTACGTTTTCCTCTTCCTTCAATCCCATGAATTCTTTTTCATCCCTGGTGGCCTGCTTCGGCTTTTTACAGAAGGGGCAGAGTCTGCGGACCAGTCGCTGTGCGATAACGCCGATGACGGAATCTGCGATCAGGTAGGATTCGATTCCCATATCCTCCAGTCGGGTGATGGTGCTGGCGGAGGAGTTGGTATGCAGGGTACTTACCACCAGGTGTCCGGTGATGGATGCCTGTACCGCGATGCTGGCGGTCTCCTGGTCACGGATCTCACCGATCATGATGATATCCGGGTCCTGTCGCAGGATGGAACGCAGTGCCGTTGCGAAGGTTAAGTCTGCCTTGGTGTTGACCTGTACCTGGTTGATACCATCGATGTTCGCCTCGACAGGATCTTCGACAGTGATGATGTTCACGTCTTCTTTGTTCAGCTCGCTCAGTGCGGTATACAGAGTGGTGGACTTACCACTTCCGGTAGGTCCGGTTACCAGGATGATACCGTGAGGATTTTTCAGAATGTAGTCAAACTGTTCTAATTCGTAGGGTTTGAAGCCTAACTGGCTCTTGTCGCGGTTCAGGGCACTCTTCGCTGCAAGACGCATTACGACTTTCTCTCCGTATACGGTCGGCAGGACGGATACACGGATATCGTATTCCACGCGGTCTACGATCTGGGTGATACGTCCGTCCTGGGGCTTTCTCTTCTCGGAGATATCCATGCCGCCGATGATCTTGATACGGGCGATGATGGCGGACAGTACGTTGACACCGTATCTCGCTCTCTCATAGAGGGCACCGTCGATACGGTAACGGACACGGATGATATTTTCCATAGGTTCGATATGGATATCGGATGCACGCTGGCGGACGGCCTTTTCGATCATGTCCTTGACCAGCATTACGATGGGGGAGCTGTTGATGTTCTCCTCCGTGGCGATATCTTCCACCACATCCAGCTTTTTCTCTTTGGCGTAGGCAGCCAGCGCCTCGGTTACTTCTTCCTGACCGAAATATTTATCGATCGCCAGCATGATGCTGCGGGTGGTGGCTACTACGGGCTCTACCTGGAAGTTGGTGATGATATTGATGTCATCGATGGCGTTGTAATCCAGGGGATCCGCCATGGCGACCATGAGAACGTTGAAGTTATTTTCTTTGTAAGCGAAGGGGAAGATCTTGTTCTTCTTCAGAACGTTGACCGGTACCAGATTCAGCACTTCCTTGTCCACATTGATGCTCTGGAGATCGATCATATCCAGATCCAGCTGTTTGCTCAGTGCCTTCGCCAGGTCATCCTCCGATACGATGCCTTCATCTACGAGGAATTCTCCCAGCTTCTTACCCTGACGGGCGGGATTATCCAACGCCTGCTGCAGCTGTTCATTCGAGAGAACACCGCTGTTTACCAGTAATTCACCTAAACGGACCTTTTTTCTGCCTAATTCCATGATCATTCACCTGTTACTTTTACATATTTGGGATATCTGTATAATTGTAGCATTTTTCGTTATAACTTACAATTATTTTGGCTCAACACGAAAATATTATAGCATATTTTAGATTTATGTAAATTGTTTTTAGTACTTTTGTTGCAATTTTTCTAATTTAAAAAAACGAGAGGCTATCACGCCTCTCGCAAAATCCTTCATCACTCGGTCAATTTTTATTTTACCGTCCTGTCAGAACCGTCACAGGACTCATCGCTCGGTCAATTTTTATTTTACCGTCCTGTCGGAACCGTCACAGGACTCATTAGATAGATGAAGAAGAACATCTCTGTTCTCATTAGTTAGTATATACATTTTCTGAGGAAAAAACAATCTGTTTTTAAATTATGAAGCAATTTCAGTAAAATAATTTTTTCTATTGTTTTCTTTTATATTTCATCGTACAATAGGTTTGTCTTATTTATAGTTTTTTCACATGCCGATTCTAAGGCAAAATTCCCACCATTTATTGACATTACGTACTATACGTGTTATTTTAGAAAGGAGAAGTAATCTATGCGATTTCGCGAGTTAGAGCGAATCATTCTTGACGATGGATGGTTTCTGAATGATGTCAGAGGATCTCATCACCAGTATAAGCATCCCACAAAATCAGGAAAAGTAACGATTCCCAATCACAGAGGTGATATTCCTCTGCGAGTTGTGAATTCTATTTTAAAGCAAGCAGGGTTAAAATAGTAAAAGGTAACCCTTGAAAGGAGAATGTTTATGAATTATATATATCCTGCTATATTTTATCCGGAAACCGATGGCAAATACTCCGTTATTTTTCCGGATCTTAATGATCTTGCTACTTACGGCAACAATCTTGCCGATGCATTTGTCATGGCGCAGGAAGCCTGTGGTCAATACTTATTCACCTCTCTAAAAGACGGTGAATCACTTCCCACCCCTACAACAATTAATGCAGTGAAATCGGATGATCCCACTGCATTCATAAATCTTATCTGTGTAAATTTAGATAATTATGCCCGCGCCTATGATGATAGGGCCGTTAAAAAGACCTTAACTATTCCAGCGTGGTTAAATACTGCCTGTGAAAACTACGGCATCAATTATTCTAAGGTTCTCAAAGACGCCTTAATTGCTAAATTGCAGCAAGTACAAATGTAATCTTACAACAGTGTCACCGCGTATTCACTGTCGTACATTTTCTTCAGATTTTCTACGCTGTTATATTTTTCACCAATGCAGAATTCCTTGGACCAGGTCATGTAGTAGGCCCAGGGGATTCTGCTTTTTTGTAGGAGATCCACATCGGGAAGGTAGCCCACTTCTGCCAGGGCAGCCACTTTGTCACGGGAGGTGGCTGCCACCAGTTTCTCATAGACATCTGCATAGTCTGTGGACTGATACTCCGGGAGGTAGACATCCATGGATACTACATCCACGTATTCGTCTCCAGGATAGGCTTCCTCTATATCGCTGTTCCAGACCCAGAGCAGGTTATGCAGGTTCTTTTCTCCGGTATAATAATCGAACATCAATCGGTATAAGTCTCTTGCGACTTTCGCGCCCTTTGCTCCCCACCAGAACCAGGTGCCGTAGGATTCGTGGAAGGGGCGCCAGAGGATGGGGATGTTCTCGTCCTGGAAACGTCGCAGGATGTCTGCGATCACATCCATGTCTGCGTAGAACACTGCGCGCTCCGGGGTGCCTTCCTGTAATACTTTCGTCGCATCGAAATCGGTATGCTCGGTGTAGAAGCTTTTGTCTCTGCCGCCTAAGGGCGAGAACCAGTGGAAACTGAAGGTGAGAATACCGCCGGTGGTATAATCTGTGCTGTTCTCTGTACCCGTGTCGTTCACTTTATCCGGGCGGTTCGCTCTAGCCCACTGCAGGGCGGTCTCTACCGTGCCTTTATTCTCTTCCACTTCCTTCAGGCATTCTGGGGAAGCGTCTGCATAATTGATATTCGGAGAATACGCCAGCAGTTCAAAACCGCGCAGCTTTGGCTCTTTTCCAGTGGTCTGCCGGATATAGGCAATCTCCTCACAGGGGATGGTCTGGGTGTGCTGACCGGTGATGATCTGCTGTCCCGCTGTATTTTTGAGGTATTCCAATAATTCTTTTGCTTCTTGTGTAGCTTTTGCATCCGCTGTTGTCATATATTATATTTTTCCTTTCCATGGGCACAGCTTAAGCTTACGGCGGCGTCTGTGCCCTTCTCGATCTTTTTTGTAGGCACAGCTTAAGCTTACGGCGGTGTCTGTGCCCTTCCCGATCTTTTTCGTGGGCACAGATTGAGCTTACGGCGGCGTCTGTGCCCTTCTCGATCTTTTTCATGGGCACAGCTTAAGCTTACGGCGGTGTCTGTGCCCTTCTCGCTCTTTTCCATGGGCACAGATTGAGTTCACGGCAGCGTCTGTGCCCTTCTCGCTCTTTTTTGTGGGCACAGCTTAAGCTTACGGCGGTGTCTGTGCCCTTCTCGCTCTTTTTCGTGGGCACAGATTGAGCTTACGGCGGTGTCTGTGCCCTTCTCTTCAAAATTGTGCAGGAGTAAAGCATGCTTTCCCGCAAAGCATAAAAACTAAGGGTACAGAGACTAAATTTCCGTCTCTATACCCTCAGTTTATGACAATATATCATTTATGACAAGCACTATTCCGTATGGCAAGTACTATTCCGAACCGCAAGCTCTATTCCGGCTTTATACTTCCTGATAATCGTTACCGGTGTCGTTCTTCTCTACATTCTCTACAGGCTTTGTATCTTCTGCCTTTTCCTTGGCGAAGCCCTTTGCCAGCATCTCGTTGATATCGAGTCCGGTGGACTCTTTGATGCCGTCGGTGACCTGGGTCACGGTGGTCATGATATCACCTGCCAGCTTGCTGGAATCGCCGCCGAACATCTTGATGGAATCTACGTTCATGTAGCCCTTAGCCACAGCCTCTGCGATCTTAGGCAGCTGCTCGAAGTATACCTTCAGAGTATCCAACTCCATCTGCTGTCTTGCTGCGTCGCCGTACTGTTTCATAGCTTCTGCTTTTTTCAGGATACCGGCTGCCTCTGCCTCTGCCTTCGCCTGGATGGCTTCTGCTTCCGCTTTACCTTTGGCTGCCACAGCGGCTGCCTCTGCCAGTCCGGCTGCCTTGACTGCCTCTGCTGCCTGCTCCTTGGCGAATCTCTCTGCCTCGGACTTAGCCTTTTCTGCTTCTGCCTGTCTCTGGATCTCGAAGAGTTCTGCCTCCGCTCTCTTCTGTCTCTCGTACTGCTCGGCATCTGCCTTCTGCTGTGCTGCGTATTTATTTGCTTCTGCGGTCTTCTTGACCTCAGCTTCTAGAGCTTTCTCCTTGATGGATACTTCTCTCTCCTTTAATTCCAGTTCCTTCTCCTGACGGGCCAGGTTCGCGTTCGCTGTGGTGATCTCCACGGTCTTACGCTGTTCCTCTTCCTGGATCTTATATGCTGCGTCGGCTTCTGCCTTCTTGATATCGGATTCTTTCTTCAGTTCAGCCTTCTTGATCGCAAGTTCGGTCTGCTTCTGGGCGATCTCGGTCTCTGCGATGACCTGTGCATCATTGGCATCCTTCTGCGCCTGTGCTCTGGCGATGGCCACATCTCTGTCTGCCTGTGCCTTTGCTACGGAAGCGTCCTTCTGGATCTGGGACATATTATCCTGTCCTAAAGCAGTGATCAGGTTGTTCTCATCCTCGATCTTCTGGATGTTGCAGGACTCGATCCAGATACCCAGGGCATTCATATCCTTCTGTGCCTTCGCCTGAACCTCGTCACCGAAGGTCTTACGATCATTACACAGTTCCTTCAGGCACTGGGTACCGATGATCTCACGCATGTTACCCTGTAAGGAATCGGTCAGCGCATCGCGGATCTGATCTTCATTCATGTTCAGGAAGTTCTTCATGGCTGCGTTTGCCATCTCGGTGGTGATCCTCTTATTAGAATCGGCACCTGCCACTACTTCCCCTTTGGCATTCACGGTGACATCTCTCTGGGTCAGGACTCTGACCTTAGCCACGGCGTCAATATCTACACCGATGAAATCCTTGGTGGGGATATAGCCGTTGGTCTTGATGTCGATACTGATCTGCTTCAGGATCAGTTCATCCTTTTTCTCCAGGAAGGGAATCTTGATGCCGGCACGTCCGATCAGGACCTTGGGCTCTCTCTTGATACCGGAGATGATGTAGGCTTTGTTCGGTGATGCCTTCACATAACCAGATGCCAGGATGGCCAGAATGGCAATGGCCAATACGACGATTGCGATAATACCAATGTTAATTTCCATATGTACTCCCTCATTCTTTCTGCTTTCGTAATATATGAAAAGCTGCTTGTATGATATGTATTTTACCATACAGGCAGCTTGACGAACAGTGATATCTATTATTTTTTTATCAATTTATTGTAGCAAAATGCGCACGATATTCCACGTGTGTTACCGGATCTGAGCCAGGTCGTACGGTGTTGCCTGATATACATAATAGTTCAGCCAGTTGCTGTAAAGGTTATTGCAATGGGATCTCCACTGTAACAGTGGTCTCTGCTCCGGATCATCATCCGGATAATAATTATAGGGAACCTGGATCGGCAGTCCCTTGTCCAGGTCTCTGTGATACTCATTGTTCAACGTATAGCGGTCATATTCCGGGTGCCCGGCCACGAAGATCTTTTTTCCCTCTTCTGCGATAGCCAGGAATACACCTGCTTTCTCGGATTCTGCCAGGATCGTCAGTTCCTTACAGGCATGAATGGCTTCGGAAGGAGTCTCGGTATGGCGGCTGTGCGGTGCCAGGAAAATATCATCAAAGCCACGCACTAACGGTATTTTCCGGTTGGATACTTTATGTTCGTAGACACCAAACAGCTTCTGCGGCAACTGTCTCTTGTTAATACCATAATAATGGTAGAATCCGGCCTGCGCCGCCCAACAGATATGCAAGGTGGAAGTCACATGGGTCTCCGCCCAGTCTAAGATCTTACAGGTCTCCTCCCAGTAATCCACCTCTTCAAAAGTGATATCTTCCACCGGTGCTCCGGTGACGATCAGTCCATCGAAGGTGCGGTCTTTGATCTCATCAAAGGTGGTGTAGAATTTATTGAGATGGCTTGCAGGGGTATTCAATGACACATGGGTCTTGGTATTCATGAAGGTCACATCCACCTGCAAAGGGGTATTGGACAAGGCACGCAGCAGCTGCAGCTCCGTGTCCTGCTTTACCGGCATATTGTTTAAGATCAATACCTGCAGTGGACGCATATCCTGATGCAGAGCACGGAATTCGTCCATGACGAATATATTTTCGTTCTCCAGTATCTCTTTGGCAGGCAGATCATTTTGTGTCTTAATAGGCATTTCATTTTCCTCCAGGTCTACTTATTCCTCGTAAGGAATATTATAAGTCTTCAGGAAATCTTCTTCCGTAAGGATCGGAACCTGAAGCTCCTTGGCTTTTTTATTTTTGGAAGAAGTCGAGGTAATGTCATTGTTGATCAGGCAGGTGGTCTTCCCCGTCACACTGCCGGTGACTTTACCGCCTCTCTCCTCGATGACTTCTTTCAAGTCGTTACGACTGGCATAATGGTTCAGACTTCCGGTTACGACGAAACTCATACCGGATAGTGTCTGTGCATTTTCATCCACCTTAGGTGTCTCAATGATCAGGAACTGTTTCAGATGTTCGATCTGTTCCAGGTTCTCCGCATCGGACATATACTCCGTAAATGCCCCGGCAAGCACTTCTCCCACACCGGGGATAGCACTTAAGGTCTCTGTGTCTGCTGACTGCATTTTCTCCAGATCATAATCAAAATATCTGCAGAGCACCTTGGCATTGGCCACACCGATCCCCGCGATTCCCAGTCCGTAGATCAGTCGGGGCAGCGTCGTATGGCGCGCAGCTTCAATGCTGTCTATCATATTCTGATAAGACTTCTCTCCGAAGCCCTCCATCTGTGTGATAACTTCCTTATAACGATCCAGCCGGAACAGGTCAGCATATTCGTGGATGAAGCCCTGATCGATCATTTTCTCCAATGTAGCTTCGGAGAGCCCGTCGATATTCAGGGCATCACGGCTGACGAATAAGGTGTATGCCTTAATCTCCTTCGCCGGGCATTTCTCATTGGTGCAATACAAGGTCTGTACTTCATTCATCTGACGTATCTCGGTAGGTTGTCCGCAGACGGGACAGACCTTCGGGATCTCCACGTTGTCACTGCCGGTCAGATTCTCTGCGATCTGGGGGATGATCATATTCGCCTTATAGACTGTAATGTGATCTCCGATCCCCAGTCGAAGGGAACGTAATATGCTGATATTATGCACCGAGGCACGGCTGACTGTGGTACCCTCCAGCTCTACCGGCTCGAAGATGGCTACCGGATTGATCAGGCCGGTGCGGCTGGCACTCCATTCGATCTCTTTTAAAGTGGTCTCGCGAAGTTCATCCGCCCATTTAAAAGCAATGGAATCTCTGGGGAATTTTGCAGTTCTGCCCAAGGACTGTCCATAGCTGATGCTTTCATAGGTAAGTACCAGTCCGTCGGAGGGAATGTCATAATGCTCGATCTTGTGTTCAAAATCTTCGATGACTGACAGGATATTTTCCTCGGTCACCGCCACATGTTCTACCACCGCAAATCCCTGCTCCTGTAAAAAGGCAAACTGTGCTTCCTTGGAATCGTGGAAGTCCACATCGTCCGCTTTTACGAGGGTAAACGCATAAAATCTCACGTTGCGTTTTGCCGTGATCTCATTATTCAGCTGTCGAACGGATCCGCTGCACAGATTTCTGGGATTCTTATATTTTGCCTCTGCATCTGCGATCTCACCGTTGATCTTCTCGAAATCACTGTAAGTGATAACCGCCTCGCCCCGCAGGATCAGTTCCCCGGTATAAGAAATATTTAACGGAAGATTCTTAAAAGTACGAGCGTTATTCGTGATAACTTCCCCGATCTCGCCATTTCCGCGGGTAACCGCTTTTGCAAGTTTTCCTTCACGATAGGTCAACACAATGGTCAGTCCGTCCAGTTTCCAGCTTAAAATTGCAGGGTTGCCCTGCAGCCAGTCCCGCAGTTCTTCCCGGCTTTTGGTCTTGCCCAGAGACAGCATCGGACTCTCGTGACGTTCCTTGGGAAGCTCATCCACCGCTTCGTAGCCCACATTCACCGTGGGGCTGTTCGCCAGGGTAACACCTGTCTCTTTTTCCAGTTCCACCAGTTCATCATAGAGCTTATCATATTCATAATTGCTCATGATCTCCCGGTCTTTGGCATAATAGCTCTCCGAAGCCGCATTCAGTTGTTCTACCAGATATTTGATCCGGTCTATCTTGGAAGACTGCATATTGTGTTCCTGCCTTTAAAAGATTATTTACGATTTAACATTCCGGTATCTGTCAGAAGCGTTTCCAGTTCTCCCCCTGTGACCTCACGCCACTCTCCGGGCTTCAGATCTCCCAGGCGGATATTCATGACGCGGATCCTTTTTAAGGATCTCACTTTCACTCCGCAGGCCTCGCACATCCGGCGGATCTGTCTGTTGACTCCCTGAGTCAGTATGATCTGGAATGTATATTTTCCTATTTTTTCTATCTTACATTCTCTGGTAGTGATATCAAGATCCTTCAGATAGATGCCTTTTCTCATTATCTCCAAAAAATCGGGTGTTATTTCCCGGTCGATCTTTACAATGTATTCTTTTTCATGGCGGTTCGCTCCCCGCATCATGGCATTGATGAGGTCTCCGTCGTTGGTCAGAAGGATCAGTCCCTCGGAATCTTTGTCCAGGCGTCCAGCATAGGTCAATCTCTCCGGGCAGCGGATCATGTCCATGATCTTTTTCTCCGCATGTGGATCCCGCTCTGTGCAGACGACGCCCACCGGCTTGTAGAAAGCCAGGACTTTGCAGGTCTGTTTCCCCTGTAAAATCTTTTTTCCCACCTGTACGGTATCCGTCTCTAACACCTGCTGTCCCATTCCTGCGACCTGACCGTTGACTAAGACTTTTCCCTGTTCGATGAGTTTGTCTGCATCTCTCCTGGAGCATACACCGCACTGTGCCAGATATTTATTCAGCCGCATCCTGCATCCTCTCTGCGGCATCCGCCGCCTCGAAATCGCTAAGACTCTTCACCTTGGGAATTCCGTTACCGTTCGCCACGCCGAGTTTTGCTGTCTCGTCCGCGAGTTCATTGTATTTTACCTTGGAATGTGCCGGTACTTTCGTGAAGCGGATCTGTATCTTCTGTCCCCAGCCTCTCATGGTCTGTGCGTATTTCTGTGTCAGTTCATTTTTGCTCTTCCACGCACCGGTGACCCATTTTTCGATCCCCTCGTAATCGTAGCGGATCTCAATGGCTCGAAATCCACTGTTTAAAGCAAACCGTACCGCATACATGGCTCCCAGCATCTCTCCGGATACATTTCGCTGTTTCAGGGAGTCCGGGTTATCGCCGTTACCGTATTCTGTATAGATCCGTCCGTCGGGAAGGATGAAAATACAGCCAAAACCGTATTTTTTCAGTGCATCCTGATAGCTTCCGTCCACGTAAGCCAACAGTTCTCCCGCTGCGGGGCAGTCCTTTTGATCTGCATTTTCCGGATATCTTCCCAATCCCTGCCACTGTGCCATAGTTTCGTCTGTCTCCTTTTCCTGTCCGGTCTGTCGTATTTATCGGATAAAGTTGGTCTTCTGCGCCGGTTCTCTCTCCGGGAAACTCACACCGGCAGCTTTGCCTGCTTCTATACATTTTAACAGCCACGCCATATTATTGCCCAATGTGCGCATGGTCTGCATACCTTCCAGATCCTGTTTCACTTCTTCCGGTGTATTGCCGTGTACCTGGTTCCAGTACTGGCTGGATACCACCGGCATGCAATTGATGGTAAAATATTTGTTCAGCTGATCAAATGCTGCGGAGGCTCCGCCACGTCTGCAGCTGACAACGCAGGCGCCGGGTTTGCCCTGGAAAAGTGCACTTTTACCATAAAAAGCCCGATCTAAGAAAGAAGTGATCATACCGGATGCCGATGCATAATGCACGGGAGATCCGAACACGAATCCATCTGCGGTCTTCGCTTTTTCTACGAATTCATTGACGCCGTCCTCACGGAAGCATTTTCCGGTCTTTAAACAGGCACCGCAGCCGATGCATCCGGCGATGGGCTCTACGCCTACCTGAATGATCTCTGTCTCGATACCGTTCTTCTCCAATGCACCCGCTACCTCTTCCAGTGCAGTATAGGTGCATCCCTTCGCATGTCCGCTTCCGTTCACCAGTAATACTTTCATATGTTATCCCTCTTTTTCATCATTTATAATATGTTCTGTTCTTGCATGATCTGTTTTCGCATGCTACTATATCCGTAAATTAAGCAGTTTTAAGAAAGGAGTCCTTATGCCGTCTAAAATCTCTCACTATTTACTGTCCATACTGTGTATCGGATGCCTTATTTTTCTGATCAGTCATTACGGCGTGCAGCTTTATCAGGTCTCCGGGAGATCCATGGAGCCCACCTGCCATTCCGGATCTTTTTTACTGGTACAAAAATTTGGCATTCCCGAACAGATTTCCCGTTTTGATATTATCACCATCCGCTCAGAAGCTCTTGACAACCGAATGATTCTAAAACGTGTGATCGGTCTTCCCGGTGAGACTGTTCAGATCATGGACGGAACTGTCTATATCAACGGTTCACCTCTCTACGAGCCCTATTTTTCAGATGCTCCGGCTCTAACCGATCCGGGAAATGCCTCTGTTCCCATAATTTTAGGTAGCGATGAATATTTCGTATTAGGAGACAATCGTCCGGAAAGTATAGACAGTCGTTCCGATAAGATAGGACTCATTCTTGCGGATTCCATTACCGGAAAAGTAATTAATTTAACTTCTTTTTAAGAGCCGCTACCAGTTTTTCATTGTCCTTTTCATCTCTGATCGCGATCCGGATATAATTTCTGCCTTCAAATCCTTTTTTGGTGGACAAATCTTTAATCAAAATATTATCTTCATCCAGAAGATCTTCTGCCAGCTTTGTTGCAGATTCTCCATTTGTTAATTCACAGAGCAGATAATTGGCCTGAGAAGGGATCACTCGCAATCCCCGCACTTCTGCCAATGCATTTACGAAAGCTCTTCTTTCCTGTCGGAACTTATCCATAGCTGCTTTATAATCTTTGGCATATTTTTCGTAGATCTGAAGATAGAATTCTCCAAAGGAATTAATATTCCATATAGAGACATCCTTTTTCAATTTTGCAATCATTTCTTTATTATCTCCTGCTAAAATTCCCAAACGGATGCCAGGTACTCCATAGCTCTTGGAGATACTCTTCATTACGAACAGATGAGGATATTGTGTCAGAACTGCCTGTTCCAGAAGAGAACTGTCAGCTTCATCCGCAAAGTCCACAAAAGATTCATCCACAATGAGGCAGATTTCTCTTTCTTCTGCCCACGCTGCCAACAACAGCACATCTTTTTTCGGTATATAATTGCCGGAAGGATTATCGGGATTGATCAACAGCAATGTTTTAATATCTTTATCTGCATAGTAGTTCATCAGATCCTCTGCTGAATAAGAATAGTCTTCATTCGATGGCAGAAAAGCAATGACATCCTCTGCATTTTTGCGATTCGGATATTCTTCAAATGTAGGCTTTACCACACCTATTTTCCCCGGCAGCTGCTCCATAAGAGACTTGATCAGTTCGCTTGCCCCGTTTCCGACAACCATCTGATCCTTATGTAATCCGAAATCCTTTGCAGCGATCAGGCTGTTTACACTCATTCCGGAAGGATACTCCGTCAAAAGTGTCTCAAAATTGCTCTTCATTTCATCAACAAGCTTACGGCAGGGGAAGTACGGATTCACAAGATAACAGAAGTCCAACAATTTAGGATATCTCCAATATCCGCCATAGCGGCTCTGCATTCTCTTCAGCCGTTCTTCCTTCGTGGCAAACAAGGTCTCTGCGATGTCCAAATCCTGCACATCATCTATTTCATACCATTTTTCTCCATTCAGCTTAACAGCCTTGATCTGAGGATCATCCAGGAATGTAATGACCTTCAGCACCTGTTCGTAATATTCATTTGTTCCAAGTGCCTTACAATATGCTTCCAAAAACGGAACATAATGCTTCTGGGAGAATTCTTTACTGAACTTATATAAATTTACCGTTTTATAGTATTCATCTGTCTTGCTGAAATCAAATTCTCTCTTACTCAAAAAAGCTGTAATATTGTCATCTTCATCCAGCGTAACACAGGTTCCGTCCATCCAACTCTCAAACTTATCCACCAGTGTCAGAGACGGATACGGATGATCTACCAGTTTACGGATCACGGCTTCTTCATAGACAAGATCAGATTCCAACAACAGGGTGTCATCCTCTACAAGTTTTTCCTTTGCCAGATATAAGGAATAGATATTGTTGGTCTTATAATAGACATCATTATCAATAAACTCTAACGGTGTTTTGATATTTAAGCTTTCGACATAACTTTTCAGTTTCTGTCCTTCATAGCCGATGACAAACACAATGCGCTTAAGCCCAAGCTTTTCTAAATGTCCCAGTGTCTTTTCTATCATGGTGACACCGTTTACTTCGACCATACATTTGGTGGCATTGCTTGTTAATTCTTTTAACCTTTTTCCCATTCCCGCTGCTAAAATAATAGCCTGCATACTCATTCTTTCCTTCTTTTCATTTGCTTGTTTTATTTATCTGTCTCCCCTGGTATTCTTATCGATTAAATTCTCTTCCGGTAAGAACCATTGTGTCTCTGTTGAACGCATGTCCTGTCTGCAGGTATTCCGTTATATGATCTTCGTCCAGGAAAGAATACTTCAGGAAACGGCGTTCTCTCACATCTCCTTCTTTCCAGTCAAATGCAGCTTCACTCTGCTGTCCGTCCAACAGGCGCAAATATGCCTCCTGCAGATCTGCAAAGCTGACCGGTGCCTGTGATATCTGCATCGTGTCGTGGCTTTCACTGCGACCCTTTATCATTAACAGCGGGCACTGTCTCATCCAGGCTTCGTCTCCGGATTCTTCCAGGCTGCCGTTATATCCATGGTCTGCCATGATAATAAGTACTGTATTATCATAAGCTCCACTTTCGCGTAGCTTTTCCACATAATCTGCTGCCTCCAGCATTACAGCTTCCACGCTCATCTCAAAGGTTCCCTCATGTTCATCAATGATATTCATATTCTTATCATAGATGAAGGGAACATGCGCTCCATCCAGATGAAAAAATTTGAATTTAGGATTTGAATTCTCGGTTGTAATTCCTACGGTGTCCAGATGCCCCTTAAACTGATAATCCGATGTGGTGAAGCTATAATTTTCACCTGTATTTTCCACTCTGACCAATTCATCAAAAGCCGCGGGTTTGAAAATACACTTTTTCTTTAATTCAAACGGTGCATACCTGAAGCCTATCAGTTTTAATAAAGGTTTGGCAAATTTCGTATAAGAGCTCATTTTAAAATCAACTCTGTACACATTGCTGAACATCTTGGCAATATCGTCATTCATGTACAACTCAGTATCGCAGAGTTCCATGTTGTAGCCCTTCTCCTGTAAAGCATTAAATAACGGTGATACCTCATACATATTGCGCATGTAATCATCGAACGGCTCATCGTTTTCATACCAGTCTCCGGATAAGATAAAGGGAATTGAGCGTTTTGTACAGGAATAAGCTCCAACAGTATTTTCAAAATAAGTAAAGTCCTGAAAGTCTTTGTTGTATTCCGGATGATCTTCCAGCAACTTTGAAAATGTTCTGGCATCTACTGTATCCAATAATAAGATCACAAAATTCTGATCGTCCGACATTACAAACTCTTTGTCCGCGCCGATCTGATAATGCGCTTTTTCCTGCAATACGCCACTGGTAAGTGTAACACTCACCGCTGTCACAAGCAGCATCAGAGTAAGGCATGTGCTAAGATACATGACTGCCTTCGTAAACAATTCCTTTTTCAGAAATATGCACATAGCAGCCGTAATAACCGCCACGACTGTCCAAAGGATAATCCCTTCTGTTCTCAAAGCAGTATAGTTACCCCAATCGATCGTAGATCCATCTAGCGGCGGAAGATTTTTGACCATAAAGTTACCCTGGACATAGGTACAGATCAATGCAATAAATCCACCTGCCAGTCCTATCCGGTATGCGACAGGATGTATCAGCCATAACACAATATATGCCAGACTCATAACAGCCACGCAGACTGCAAATAACCCCAATGCCGCAGTAAACAATATTCCAAAGTCAAACCAAAATTCATCCGCATTGCTACAATACAAATCTATCGGTGCATATAAAAACACTAAAAAGCCAACAGCAACTGACAAAACAATGCCCGGCAGTAATTGTTTCTTATCCCGTTTTTTCATTTCTGAATATTTCTCCTGCTTACTTGTCCTGCTTGTCCTCTGTCTGATCCAGCATGATATCGTCGGACTCTACTTCTTTATTTCTGTTCTCATCTATACCAAGGCTCTTGTCGATCTTCTTTTTTGCCTTTCTCCAGTAAATACCGGCTGCTGCGCCCACTGCGATCACTACTCCGGCTACTGCCTGAATCGCATAGTTCATAACCGAAGGATCGATATAAGCATCGGCTGTTCCGGAGAACAGTACTGCGAATGCTGCTGCAAAAAATGTTACCTGTACGATTTTGCTTAATTTCTTCATAATTTTACTTACCTCTTTCTTTTACTTTTTATTTATTTGTAATTTCTGTTTTACAGCTTATTGTTCTTTTGCTTTTTTGATCTGTTCCTGCACTGCCTGTACGATGTATTTCGCACCTACCTCGGCACTGTTGCCCAGGTTGTATACATACTCTTCTACAATTTTTTCAATTTTATCATGATAAGCATCTTTTTGCTCCAGCAGATTTCTGACCTTACTTTCGGTCTCCTCTGTCTTCGCAGGATCCAGGCGGTCTCCGATGACATCACGCATCCAGATATTAATAGGTACAGTGTCGATCTTCTGATACTCCGGATTCATGACCTTCATGGGAGTATCCACGAATAATACCGGCTTGTTCGTCGTAAAAGCATACTCATAAGCGATACCGGACCAGTCGGTCACCAGCAGGTCTGCCTCAAATACCGTGCTGTTGGATGAAAAATCGGTCTGGATCTCAATATCCGGATTATTCGCATAACGCTCTTTCAGGCGGTCCATCTTGTCCTGCTGTAAGCGTACCTGCTGGGGATGAGGACGCACTACCACTTCATAGCCCTTACCTGCCAGATCATCCAGCATACCTTCGAGACAGCTGTCCACAATGTTGTCCTTCTGCCAGGAGGGCGCGATCAAAATATGCTTTTTCTCATGAGGTGTCTTGTCTGCCTTCTTGTAATCTTCGATCATGCGGTCTAACAGACAATATCCCCAATCAATCAGCTTCTTGGGTGGCAGACCGTAGGCTTCCTCTGTTTTGCGGATCTCCTCGGTATGATGTTTACCGACACAATATACTGTATCGTAATGATCCATGGATCCGGTACGCATGGTCATATTCAGGCTGTCCATGCCATGTGGAATGTAGATATATTCAATATCTTTTCTCACATAGCTGCGCTTGATATGAAAATTCTCAATATCCGGCATGGTCATAACAACCACATCCGCATCCATCTTCATCATCAGAGTGATCAGCTTCTTCTCCCCGATATAATAGGCACGGATCTTATTCTCTTTTTCTGCCAGTGCGAAGATCTGATCCTCAGGGTCACTGGTAATATAATGAATAGTCAGATTCGTATGGACTAACAGCCATTCAATGATTCCCTGATAATATTTATAGAAGCCACTGCTCTCGGAATAAAATACCAGATGCTTATTCACCACCGAGAAGAAACGCTTGAAGTCCTTCTTCTCTCTCTTGGCATAAGGATTTCTCGCAAAAGGCTTTTTCCTGCCACCGATAGACTGTAATTCATCCAGTTCCTGTTTGCTGGCCTCCAGTGCTTCGTAATCCACATAGTCTTTTGGATTAATGGCCCAGTTTAACAGATACTGCTGTAAGATTGCAAACAGATTGCTGGCGATCCAGTATAATGCCACACCTGCAGGAACAAACCAGCCCAGATATAGGGAAAGTCCTACGGAAAATGCCATCATACCGTATTTGTTCAGTTTGGACTGTTCTGCCTGAATGACATTGGCCGCATTCTGCGCCACACATAACAACCATGCGGATACTCCCGCTGCGATGGGCACAATAATATCAATGCCACCCACTTCGGATGGTACCCAGCTCAAGTTAATACCGCAGAAATCCAAAGATATGCTCTCTACCTGCTGTAATACAGAAGCGATATCCACACCGGCAAGACTGCTCTGTAATGCTGCAAACTGCTCTGCGTAGTTGCCACTCTTGATCATTTCCACTACCGTAAGCTGAACGGAAGAGCTCTCCGGATGCACCCCTGCCAGGCTGATCGCCAGCCCATTAAATGCCGTGATCACATCCTGAGACATATGTAGCAGATAATCCAGGGGATGATAGATAACCTCCACCAGTCCCATCAGCAGAATGATCTGAACCGCCAGGGGAATTAAAGATGCCAAAGGATTGTACTTCTCTCTCTTGAATATTTGGGACTGTTCGTCTGCGATCCGGTCCGCATCACCGAAATGTTTTGCTTTGATCCGGTTGATCTCGGGCTGCATTTTTACCATTTTAATGGAATTCTTCTGTACCCATACTGACACCGGTAAAAGAACGATCTTACTGATCAGAGTGAACAGAATAATAGCAAGGCCGTAATTATGTAGCAGATAATAGCAAAAGTACATAACGTATCCTAACGCATCTGAAAGTATTCGCATGAGATCTTTCTCCTTTTAGTCAATAGTACTAATTATAAACATAATCCTGCTTTTTTTCAACCTTATGTTCAAAACAGGCAGAAAAAAACAGGCAGTATTTGCTGCTCATAGAACAGAAATAACCGCCTGTCTGCTATTTTATTCCTCTGTGGGCTTCTCATAATATGCGAAATCGTTCTTGCCGTTCTTTTTCACCTTATACATGGCATCATCCGCGCATACGATCAGCTGTTCCAGATTATCGGTGTCCTTGGGATAGCTTGCAATACCGATGCTGCCGCCGATCCGCCGTTTCGTTCCGCAGAGTGTCACATCTTTGGCAAATACCTGACGACACTGGTACGCCGTCTTCTCCACCAGCATGCTCTGACTGCTGCGAAGGATCAGAATGAATTCGTCTCCCGCGAAACGGTAAGAGGTAAGTATCTGGGACTGCATGTCCTTCAGCCGGTTGGCTACCTGCTGCAGTGCCTCATCTCCAGCTGTATGTCCGTAAGTATCGTTGATCTTCTTAAAGTTATCGATATCCAGCATCATTACCGTGCAGGGGATCCGGGCTCCGATCAGCTGCTCCAGATCCTTCATGAACTTGCTGCGGTTCGGAAGTCCCGTCAGGAAGTCATGCTGGGATGCCGATTCCATGATCGCACGTGCCTGCTCCAGTTCCTGCAACAGCTTTCGTCTGCGGTAATTATCGAAGCACACCCAGCAGATAATAACATTGAGTGCAGCGATAAGGATAAGTGCCGGGATCAAAGCCTCGCGGTTCCTGGCAAAAAAGCCCTCCCGATGATTTACAAATTCGGTATCTTTCGGAAACTGTGATGCCTCCAGTCCGAACTTTCGCATGACATCTTCATCTACGCAGTAAATGTTGGGGCTGTCCTTTACCACATTGATCTCTGCACTATCGGTACCATTCGCGATATCCATGGCCATCTGTGCTGCGATCTCTCCGGACTTATACATGGATACTACATTACCACCCAGCAATCCTTCACCGATCCCGCCCTCCACCATGCGGTACACCGGCACCTTGGAATAAGTGACGAGCATACGGATCGCCTGCGAACTGGTATACTGCTTACCACTGCCATCATTTGACATTACAATGTAGATCAGTATGGTATTCTCATCCGCCCCTCTGAGTGCCTGCTGCAACTGCGCAGTTGTCAGTTCGGAAGAATTGATCTCAGAGAATTCCAATTGCGGATATTCTGCCTCGGCACTGTAAAAATTCTTACGCTCTGCCTCACCGGTCACAGAATCATCCAATATAGCCACTACTTTGTCTGCTGACGGATTTACCTTTAATGCCATATCGATATTTTTTTCCACTGACAGCTTCTCCAATATCCCGGTTACCAGGGGATTCTTCGCTGCTTCCAGGGCATATTCCTCATCATTGACACCTTCAAAAACAATGGGGATGTCATCAAACAGTTCCTCCCTGAATGTCATTGCATAACGGAGTGCGGCATCATCTCCCACGATCACGACATCATAGGGATCTGAATGATCCAGATGGTACTTCAGCATTTCGTCAAACATTGCTGCTGACTCTTCCGTCCGGAAGCGCTTCGTATCCATGAATTCATAATCCACGGTGGTATTCTCGTCGACCCCCGCCTTGATTCCTTCGATCTGCGTCTGGACGGTGTCCCAGCCATAAGAATACGAGCTGATAAACAATACCCGCTTTCCCTGATTCAGATTCTGTGCTTCTGCCGTTACTGACACCGTCCCAATAGTCCCAATGCCTATGAGAACAGCCAGCGCAAACAGCCATGCTTTCCACTTTCTCATATTCCTTCCCCCTAATTCCAACAGGTATGCTACCGGGGTCAAAAGTCTGAACCCAATACCACGATATGAGGAATTACATTACTGGTACTATTGTACCACATTGTCTGTTGAAAGCAAAGAGCTTAATTTAATCTTGCGATAATACCTTCTTCTTTTTTCTGTTTCATTTTTCCGATAACGGTAGGGATTGCTCCGAGCGCCACAAACAGATACTGTAGAACCAGATTGCCTATGTAGCTTCCCATATCAATAATTTCTGCGGAAAGTGCCGCAGGGATCAGTCGATAACACTCGAACAGACTATAACCTGCTTCCGCACCGCCGCCCTGATTGAACAAAATAATCGCCCAGTCCACACGGTCTGCAAAATACGTCATAAGGATCATGATCACAGCGCTGATGACTACTGCCTTTTTGGTCAGTTTTCCGCCCAGCATCTCATATCCCTTCAGAACGCACACCGCCATGATCACACCGGATAATGCTGCTACATATCCCAACTGGCTTAAGATCAGAACACTGAGCATTCCCAACAGGGATCCTAACAGGGCACCTACAATACCGCCTACGATGTTTTCTTTCTTCTGCGCCGTCTGTTGTGCATTCATCGCGATGTCACTGCGCATCTTCATCTCGCAGTCCGGACATAAATGATAGTATTCACCGCCCATTCTGAACGCTCCGGTCTCTACATTCTGACCGCACAGATCACAGCAGGGGCTGTAACTGTTTGTACGCAGGAATGTCGTTGTAGCTGCAAGTGCTTCGTTCAATGTATCCTTACATTTTTCCGCATTGGACTGTGCCTTCAGTGATACTCTGATATCCAGATTCTTCTGACCAAAACTCGCGATCTTCTTGCTGCTTTTCTGAAACCCTTTCACTGCCTGCTTGTCAAATGTCGACCCGTCAGCGCTTTTTGCCGCCGTATGCAGTACCATCATATACGGATATCTTGCATCGGGTGCATAGACGATAAAGTCAAACCCATCCCGTTCCCCATGAAACAAGTCATTGGTTTCATCATAACGCAATCCGGTTCCCATGGCAATCTGCTGATAATTTTCAATCTTCTTTTTCTGATTCATTTTTCTTCCCATCCTTTGTAATAGAAAATTAGTAATCGCTCTGAAAAGTTACGAAAACCACACTTTTCCATTTTACACTTTACCGTGTCAACATGCAACCCTATTAGGGGGTTTTTAGCCGATTAACCTATTTTCTATGAAAAAACTGTAGGCACATCTGTGTAACCTACAGTTTTTGAACTTCCTTATAAATAGAACAAGGTAATCGAAATCACGCAAATACGGATTTGCATTCCATCAGCATTTGATCTCAAGGTAACCTAACAGCTTGCTCATATCATACTCTTCCATTACGCCCAGATTGGAATCGTAGAACTTGCCATCGTAATGTACCAGATAGTGGCAGAAGCGTCCCATCTTCTCCATCATGATGCAGCACTTAGGCAGTACAGCGGGTCTGCCCTCGGTATATACGATGATATCGGTATGGTCAATGCCGTAATAGTTCAGTGCAGAGATCACGCGGCCCATGGTAGCCTGCCACTCTCTGCAGTCCATAACGCTGATAACTTCTGCAATGGTAACACCGGCTAACATTGCAACACAAGCCTGACCGCACAGACCGTCTTCGGGCTGGATGATCACGTTCATGCTGTCGATCTTGCGGATCGGGTTCTCGAAGCTGTAAGGGCTGTTCTGGTCCATACGGATCAGGGAGCCGTTAATATGTAACAGGATCTTGTGGGGCACACCCAGCTCTACCTTTACAGCAGCTTCATCGGTGATCACGATCTCGTAATTGCCCTTCTCCTTGGGATGAAGCTCACACTCGATGATATTGTTATCCAGAACGATATCTCCCTTGATGCCTTCTCTCTGATGACATACTTCCCATACATTAAAAGGAATCTGAATGGTATATCCGGCATCCTTTTTTTCTACTTTAGATTCAAAAAAATATCTCATGATTCATTCCTCCGTTGCTTTTGCTGTTCCCGAATATTCTCTTAAAGAAAAAGATTTACGAAAGCGGTTACATTTTCTAATTTCCTTGATTCTAGCAAAAATTTCCGCCCTTGCAAAGAGCTTGTGGAAAAGTACTTAAAAAAAAACATCCTGTCAAAAAAATGTCAAAAGCGCCTGCTTTCCGGCAGACGCTTTACCTATCATTTATTCTCTTATGATAACCCTAAAATTGCAGATGCTACGCGGAAGTATACTAACAGCGACATAGCATCCACGATGGTAGTGATGAACGGACTCGCCATAACCGCAGGATCAAATCCCAGCCGTTTCGCCAGGATCGGCAGGAGGCAGCCGATGATCATTGCGATCACTACCGCTGCTACCAGAGTCAGGCACACGGATGCTGCCACCAGCACCCCTACTTTATCCAATAACAGTAATTTTACAAAGTTCGCTGCGGAAAGTGTGATACCGCAGATCAGTGCCACGCGGATCTCCTTGAATACGACCTTCGGCACATCCCGGTATTCGATCTCATTCAGGGACAATCCACGGATGACTGTAACGCTCGCCTGGCTTCCGGCATTTCCGCCGGTATCCATCAGCATGGGGATATATGCCACCAGTACCGCACACACACTCAGAGCATCTTCAAAAGAAGAAATGATGGCTCCGGTAAAGGTAGCTGACACCATCAGAAGAAGCAGCCAGGGAATACGTTTTTTGAAGGTCTCAAATACCCCGGTCTTCATATAAGGCTTATCGCTGGGCACGATAGCCGCCATTTTTTCCATATCCTCCGTGGTCTCTTCTTCGATGATATCCACGATATCGTCCACGGTGATAATACCTACCAGCCGGTTCTCATTGTCCACTACCGGCATGGCTGTAAAGTCGTATTTTTTGAACTGTCTGGCAACTTCCTCCTGGTCCATCAGTGTATTGATGGAGATGACATTTTCATGCATGATGTCACCGATGATCTCGTCGCCGTCCATGAGCAGCAGATACCGCAGAGCCACCGTTCCCACCAGTCTCCTCTGGGCATCTAAGACATAACAGATATTGATGGTCTCACTGTCGAGCCCCACCTTACGGATCCGCTCAATGGCCTGATTCACCGTCAGATTCTCCTTCAGGTCAACATATTCGACCGTCATGATACTTCCGGCGGAATCTTCCGGATAGCGCAGCAGATGATTGATATCTCTGCGCACATCGGGGCTTGCGTTGGTCAGAAGCTTTTTGACAATGTTGGCAGGCATCTCCTCCAGCAGATCGGCCGCATCGTCCGCCATCAGGTTGTTGATGATGTTCGTTGCTTCCTTATCTGACAGGGACGTGATGATCTTCTGCTGATTGTCCATATCTAAATAGGAAAAAACGTCTGCCGCCAGGTCCTTGGGAAGGATACGGAAGACCTTTAACATCTCTTCCTCTTCCAATTCTTCCAAAAGTCCCGCAATATCGGCATCGTTGAGTTCAGCCAGATACTGGCGCAGCTTGGTGTACTGCTTGGTGTTAAGAAGCTCTAATACCTCTTCCAGTTCTTTGATCTGTTCCATGATGATCCTCCTTATGATGTTTTCTATGGGTGTAACTTACATGGCAACTTCGCCCCGGAAGTGGGTTGTCAGAGCTCTTCTGTGTACACTTCATAAAAACCACCACCTTTCCTCATGGAATCCTTAAACCGCTATTTTTATTTTATTTCATTGACTATTCTTTGTCAACGAAATAAGTCTCTTTCAATTTCTCAATTTTTACCTTTCCACAGGTGGTTTCTGTCAGGTTTTTCCTGACTTTTTCCTCTTTTTCCACCGGGATAAGTAAAATAAATTTTACGTTTTCGGCATAGATACTGTCTGTGGGAACGATGCCCTGCTGTCCGAAATAATATTGCAGCTTTCCTACGTCATTATAATCTGCCGCGACTTCCAGTTCACAGCCTTTTCGCATGATCCCCGTCTCGCAGTGGGCAAGCCCTTCCTTCACCGCCTGGGTGTATGCCCGCACCAGTCCACCGGTACCTAGCAGGGTGCCACCGAAGTACCTCGTCACCACCACCGCGATGTTGCGGATCCCGGAACCGGTCAACACCTCCAGCATGGGTCTTCCCGCAGTGCCGGAGGGTTCTCCATCATCACTGCAGCGGGTCAGTTCTCCTCTGCTTCCTATGACGAATGCCGAACAATTATGTCTGGCATCCCAGTACTTTTTCTTCATTTCTTCTATAAAAGCTACGGCCTCTTCCTCGGTTTCACACTTACGGATCGTTGCGATGAAACGGGATTTTTTCTCCACGATCTCTCCTTCGCCGCCGGATAATAATACTCTGTAGCTGTCTGTTGCTGCCGTATCGCCCATGTTAACCTCACTTATTTTTGTTTTCCTTCGGATTCTTTTCCAGTGTAGCATAACTTTTCCAAAATGTGAAACCCTTATAACAGTTCCGCCATCATTTTCATAAAAGTGCCTGCTACGCAGTCAACGCCGCTGTGCGGCTCATCTTTTTATTCACCTGATGGCGCTTCGCTCATAGAACGATCAAAACAGTGCATTGTGTGCAAGCACCCAAGTCCTGTTTTTACCGTTCTATGGCGGAACTGTTATTAAGGAATTCTAAAGACTGGAAAGAAAGCCTTTATTTACATAGCATTATTTGGTATAATATTTTCGTCTGTATCTCAGACAGAAAGGACTTGTTTTATGAATTATGGAAAAAAAGGTGTCCGAGCGAAGCAGAAGGCACTCAACTCTAAATCACAAAAATGGGGAAGGAAGCTCGCACTGACCTGTGTCAAGATCATGCTGGCCGCTGTCGTAGGCATCGGCATCTGCGGTGTAGCTGCCGGTATCGGTGTCTTCCGCGGCATCCTCTCTTCCACTCCCACGATCCGGCTGTCCGATGTCGTGGCAGTAGGCGAGGCTACTATCGTATATGATAAGGAAGGCAATGAGATCGACCAATATGTCAGCACCAACTCCAACCGTCTCTCCGTAGGCATGGACGAGATTCCCGACTACATGGGCAAAGCCTTCGTGGCGATCGAGGACGAGCGTTTCTATCAGCACAACGGTATCGACTTCAAGAGCATTCTCCGTGCCGGTTACCAGTTTTTAAAGACCGGCGGTGAAGAGGCCCAGGGTGCAAGTACCATCACCCAGCAGCTATTGAAAAATACCGTCTTTACCGACTGGACTTCTGAGGGCAGTAATAAGATCAAAAAGATCAAGCGTAAGATCCAGGAGCAGTATCTGGCACTGGAAATCACCAAGTATTATTCAAAGGATGAGATTCTGCTGCGTTACATGAACGCCATCAACTTAGGACAAAATACTCTTGGTGTGGAATCCGCTTCCCTGCGTTACTTCGGTAAGCACTGCAGTGACCTGACGATTTCCGAGTGTGCTGTGATCGCTAGTATTACGCAGAACCCTTCCAAATACAATCCGATCCGGCATCCGGAAGAAAATGCAAAACGTCGTAAGACCTGTCTGAATAAAATGCTGGAGCTTGGCTTTATCAGTCAGGCACAATACGATGAAGCCGTGGCCGACACCGATGCGGTATACGAACGTATCGGGCTGTATGATATCGACTATCAGGAAGCCAATGCCACTACCGGCTCTTACTTCTCCGATGCCGTGTATGAGCAGGTAAAACAGGATCTGATCCTGTCCGGTTATAACGAAGCCATGGCAGAGACGCTGCTTACTTCCGGCGGATTGCGTGTGGAATCCACTCTGGATCCCAAGATTCAGGCAATTCTGAACGAAGAATATGCAGATCCCTCCAATTATCCGGAGAACGTGAAATGGTATCTGAACTATGCACTTACCATTATCTCTCCTGATGGCACCAAAAATAACTTCAGTAAAGAAAACATGATGACCTGGTTCAAGGAAAATCAGAATAAAAAGTTCAATCTGATCTTCTCCTCCCAGGATGATGCTTATGCGGCTATAGATACGTACCGTTCCGCCATGTTAACCCAGTTGGGTGTGGAAGACAATGCGGATAACTACGAAGAGACGATCACCATGACACCTCAGCCACAGTCTGCTATGGTTATCGAAGAACAGAGCACCGGTCATATTGTAGCCATGATCGGCGGCCGCGGTGCGAAAGAAGGCCGTAGGACCCTGAACCGTGCTACCAGTGCAAAGCGTCTGCCCGGATCTACCTTCAAGGTAGTGGCCTCCTACGCTCCCGCTCTGGACAGTGCAGGCAAGACGCTGGCTACCGTATACAACGATGCACCGTTTAATTACGCCGACGGTACTCCCGTACGTAACTGGTACAAGTCTGGATACCGTGGTATTCAGAATATCCGCAGTGCGATCCGTGACTCCCTGAATATCATCGCTGTAAAAAATATCACGGTGATCACTCCGAGACTCGGATACGATTATCTGTTAAACTTTGGATTTACCACTCTGACCGACGGTGTCCAGGTCGGCAATGAGATCAAATCCGATGTGAACCAGTCCCTGGCTCTGGGCGGTCTGACCTATGGTGTCACTCCTTATGAACTGACCGCTGCTTATGCGGCTATCGCAAACGGCGGTACTTATGTAACACCTAAGCTGTACACCAGAGTCACTGATTCCGACGGCAATGTAATCCTGGACAATACGAATCCTCCCACCAGACAGGTGATCAAGGAAACTACTGCTTTCCTGCTGACCAGTGCCATGCAGGATGTTGTTACTTCCGGTACCGGTGGAAAGGTTAACTTCGGTGGCATGGCCATTGCCGGTAAGACAGGTACCACAACAGGACCTACCGACGCATGGTTTGCAGGATATACCCCTTATTACACTGCTGCTACCTGGACCGGTTACGATAACAACGTAGACCTGAACAGTGCGGAAGACGGTGTCTCCAAGACTTTATGGCGCAAGGTGATGAAACGGGTTCATGAGGATCTGCCCAACACCCAGTTCCCGGTTCCTTCCGGAATCGTACAGGTTGCGGTATGTTCTCAGTCCGGAAAGCTACCGATCCCCGGTCTCTGTGACGGATGTGTTTACACGGAATACTTTGCTGAAGGTACCGAACCTACCGAGAGCTGTGATGTGCATTATCAGGGCGAGATCTGTGCTTACGACGGACTTCCCGCAAGTCCTGACTGCCCATTCAAGTACACCGGTGTGGCTACCATGCCTCTGGTAGAGGATCCTGCATTACAGCAGGGTTCTACCGTCATTATCAACAATCCGGACGGCACACAGACAGTCAGCACACCGAACACCAGAACTCAGTGTCAGCATGACGCTACCTTCTTCGCGAACCCGGATTACGAAGCAGTCATCAATCAGCAGCAGGCTGAGATCAACGCACGGAATGCCGCTGCGCAGCAGCCACAGGAATAGAACAAAAAGGTGCGCCGCATGGCGCATCACTAAAAAAGTCCCCGGAACTTCAGATTCCGGGGACTTTTTGATGCCTACGGATTGCTTCGTGCTATGCACTCTCGCAATCCTACCCTCTATTCGCATATCGTGGGATTATCATCCCACTTTTATGCTCATATCGGGGCGGGTCAAAAAGTCTTTCTCCCACATATGATCAAGCTCATGTGGGTTTAGACCTTTTTCCCCTGGCATCATATACTACACAATACCCTGAGCGGTCATAGCAGTAGCACAGGTTTCCAGTGTTTATGCGGTTTCTACCCTCTATTGTATATTATAGGCATATTACCATCGAAGATTATCTCGATTTTATCCGGTTTATCTCCGATTTACGCTCTCTTTAAATATGCAGATGAACAGAAGCCGGTCAGGTTGCCGTATGCCACATAATACCAACGTGTTCCGTTGTAACTCGTATAGTAGCCATAGCACTGAACATCTGAACCTTTAGGCATGAGAGTGATTGCTGTTTTTCCGGTTCCTGCTCCAACTCTCAGATAGAGATTGCCGGTCGTTTTGTACTTTCCGGCGATAGCTGCGTCCTTACTTTTTGCACTTTCTACCTTTTTTGAAGATGATGTGCTTGCTGCCGGTTTTGCCGGAGTGGATGTGCTGCTAGGTGTGGATCCGTCAACAGACACAACAATAACAGTATGCCCCTTGGTTTTTGTCACAAGGATGTCTCCCGGTTTAAACTGGGTCGAAGCTGTAACAGCAACTTTTTTAGCAAACAGACCAGATTTTTCTAACACTGACGGCTCTGTTGCGGTACTAAAGCTTCCTACGTCAATGCCGGTTGCCTCGTAGATACATCCTCTTACAAGGTTGCTGCAATCTGTCTCTGTCTTTTCTGCGATTGCTTTCATGCTGCCGTACTTTTTCAGCATGGTAATAATTGAACGATGCGTCTGGCAGTAACCGACATTATCATTCATGCAGGCATCATACATTGCTTTAGCGGCTTTTTTTGCGTATTCGTCACTCAGGAAACGATACATATACCATCCTTTGGTATGAACATAATAATTCTGTGTGCTTACTTCTACTCCATCCTGGTCCCCCGGCTTGCCTCCGGCATACTTTCCATTCTCATCTCTTCTCGCACTTCCGATGATTACTTTCATAGTATTTTCCTCCTTTTTCACTGAAAACTGCTCATAATACTCTTCTGCATAAGATCCTCTGGTTGCCTTTGCCTTTTGCCCCTGGTCTTTCGGCTTTTCATATCCGGTCAGGATAATATCTGATGCTTCCTGTGCGGATTTTGCGGCTTTGAGTTTTGAAAGAACCCCTTTGTATGATCCGGTCAATTCCTCCCACAGAAATTCCAACTGCATCTCTTCATCTCCGATGGACTTCTTTTTCTTCTTGGCAAAATTGAAAAGATTCTGTTTTCTGCTCCAATAGGTCCACTGTGCGTACCCATATCCGTAGGAATCCCGGACAAAGTTCCCATAGCTGCCGTTATCTACCGCAGCGGTATATGTTTCATCTGTATATCCGCTCTTTTTCTCACAACTGTTCTGCAGATTGTGAGGATTGAATCCACTCTCAGCTCTTATGCTTGCCATGACACCACTTACGGCGTAATGACTTAACCCTTTATCGCAAAAGAAGTTCCATGCCCTCTCCTGCGCTGTCGTACCTTTCAATGCCATGATCCGTGCCTCCTTAAAAAGAAAGAGCCGGGTGTGTTAATTCACATCCGGCTCATGGCTCTGAATAATATTCTCTTACTGGTTTCCAATCTGTTTGATCTGCTTAATCGCCTGAATAACCTTGTCGTAACCATTTGTGGCTGCCAAGAAACTCAGATACGCAAGGGCGATAAGCTGCACACTGATTTTTGCGTTAATCATTGTCTCTGTATAGATGAGATAACCGGCAGATAAGGCTACCGATATAACGACTGAGGTAATTGCAGCCATTACGTTTGATGAGTAATCGACTGCTTTCTTGTCGAAGAGTTTCTTAATTCCCTGTACTGTAAGATTCGTGAGTACAGATACGGCGAATAATGCCACAAATAAAAATTCCATTGTCATAATATGACCTCCTATCCTAATGCCTCATCATCTGAGGATTTGTGTGTGGTTCCGTCTTTGTCAATGACGGTGCTGTTGATTGGTACTGAAAAACTGAGTTTGTTCTTCTCAAAGATATTCATAATCGTATTTGTCCCCAGATAAACCACCAATGGGGCAACGATTTCTTTGACGATTGTGCTTGATACGTCCACCACCGGATCCATACCTATCCATGCAAGTATGTAGGAACACGATGTAAGGATCATCCCATGAGCCAATACCGCAGTAGTGGCTACCTTTGCATAGGTGTTCAGACTTACTTTCTTTTTCTTCTCTTTTCTCCGCCTACGCTCTCTTTTCTGCAGGATGTAAAATGTCACGCAAGCTGCAATGTAACCGAGAGCGAAACCTATAAGAATTTTAAGTATCATCTTCTACACCCTCTTTCTTCTTTTGCGGTTCTGTCGGTAGTCCTTTCAGATCTTCGATTAAGTCTGTCGCAACATCATTTCCACCGAGTATGTGATAAGGTTCATACATCCTTGTGGCGTTCTCTCGTGCGTATATGGGGCAGTAACCCCTCTCAGACCACTTATTGTATGTCTGAACGATACCGTTTCTTAAAAGAGCTTCTACGCCCTTGCCAATGGCTTTGTTTTTTAAATGCTGATTGTACATCAGTTTTGCCATGACACCCATTCCACTGATTATCAGTCCGAAAAGGAACTCTATCCAGTATTTCACAATAAACTCTATCATTCTCCACGCTCCCGTCTGTATGATCTCAAGTCATACTCAATCAAATCCATCTTCTGGTCCACATCGCTTTTCATATCATTGAGTTCCTTATGCAGCTCATCCGATATTCTGCACTGCTCAATGATTTCTTCCTGTTTTCGGATGATTTCAAGCATTTGTGTGGTTGCCTCACACAGCCTGTCTACAATGACATAACTTCCATCACGCATGACTTTCCTTTAACTCCTTTGCTTCGCAGGTGATCTTCTCCACCAGATTATAGGTATCGGCGTGTTTGATTGAACCAATTCTGCTTGTAAGAGACTTATCAAAAAATTCTTCCGTGATTGTTCCGTCCTTAAAATTCTTCATAAGACGTTTCAATCTCCGCATAGCATCTTTTCTAATTTTCTTCGTGGAGTTCCAATGCCTATATCCCACAAAATCAACACCGTTCTTTGCGTATACGATTGTTGTCTTTGGATTTAACTGCAATTTCAGAACTTCCGCAAGGAATGTCTCTATCTGTTTCTCCCACCGTTTTAACTGTTCGAGATCATCTGATATAATCAGAAAATCGTCCATATATCTCATGTAATACTTCGCATGAAGAGTATGTTTTACGAACATATCTAAGCGGTGTAAGTATACATTAGCAAATAACTGGCTTGTAAGATTTCCAACCGGTATGCCGACACCGTCCGGGAATATCCCATTATGGTCTATTATCCGGTCAAGGATTACGAGTAAGTCCTTGTCTTTAATGTAGGTTCTAATTTCTCTTTTCAGAACCTTGTGGTCTATGCTCTGGAAGTAATGGTGTATGTCGGCTTTCAGTACATAAACTGATTTGCCTTGCACGACTTCCAGATTATATAACCACCTTGTCAACTGCTTGCTGGCTCTGTGAGCACCTTTCCCCTTTCTGCAAGCGTAGGAATGGTATATGAACTGATGCTCAAATATCGGCTCTATATAATTGACAATCATGTGTTGGATAACCCTATCGTAGAACGGCAATGCCATAATTATCCGTTCCTTTGGTTCCCACACTTTGAAAACTTTGTACTTCCCAGGAGTGTATGTCAAACTCTTTAATTCCCGGCGGGCTTTGCTGAGATATTCTTCTCTGTTTGCTTCAAACTCCAAAACCTCCGGTCTGTACCTTTTGCACCGCCTCGCCTTTCTGTATGCAAGTAAGGCATTGCTCATGGTACAGATGTTTTTCATAAGACCTGTTATTCTCTTCATATAATCGCTTACGTCACACTTCCTTCGCTTACGCTACTATTTGACTCCGCTGTTTTAAATTTGCCCGATTCGCACGGGACGGGATAGCCGTCTGACTATTCAATAATGATTATCAAATAATCCTTGTTGGCAAGCCGTAGCTCCACCAATCTGAAAGTTTCTAAATAGTCACAGACGCACCAGACGCCAATGTTCGTGTTCACGTTCCACGGATAATTGTTGCAATTCACAGTCCGCGAACCATCGTGAACCCCGTTGTTCCAGTTGCCACCGCCAATGAGCGCGTGCAAACCTCGGAGCGACAGTGCGAATTAACAGCTACCCCAAATAGTTGCTTATTTTCGTTTCTCTGCTTGTGCTTTATTTATCAGACCTCCGATGCACGCTCCCATAATTCCTATCTGCTCTGCACAATATTCGTAAACTCTATTGTTCATCGCAGAATATCTAAGATCGTGCGCCAATCGGATTTTTCTTACCAATTTTCCTTTCAGCCTGTCGGCTGTATAAAGATGGCTGATTGTCTTTGACCTCTCGTATGCTTCTATCTCATCCATGATTCCGTCTATACATTCTCGTATATCCTTTTGGAGAGTGAATTTCTCATAATGTGGCATTTCTTTCACTTTCTTATGGAGATATACCGATAGGTCGTAGGCCATCTGGTGTGCTTCGGTATGAATGTAATCCATCTTGGTTGTGGTCTGATTTTCGTATTTGCTCTTGTATGCCATCTATTACACCCAACCTTTCAACCGCAAGGGACTCGGCTTTCGCCGGTCCCCATCAGCTTACAGCGAGTCACAGACGCACCAGACGCCAACGTGCGTGCTCACGAGCCACGGATAAACGTCGCAAATCACAGTCCGCGAACCACCGCGAACCCCGCCGCCCCAGCGGCCACCGCCAAGGAGCGCGCGCAAACCTGTGTTGTTGGCCATGTAAAGCTGGCCAACTTTCTGTCCGCTCATAACGTCATACCAGTTCCATGCTGATCCGGTAGGGTCGTGAATGAACTCATCAAGCCACTTCCATACGTTTCCAACAAGGTCGCGAACATTCGTTGCGGAAACTGCGTTCTTTACATTTCCGCAGGCGGTTCTTGCCGTATTGGAAGTTGCGGACCATGCGTAGGTGTTGTTACCATCTTCGCCCTGTGGAGAACCGTATGCGCCTTTGCAGAACTCAGCGTAGGTTGGAAGTCTCTTTCCTACTCTCATAGCTCTTTCATTGGCGATATACCAGTTTAATCCCTCTGTTCCAGTAATCGGCACAACACCCTTTTTGCTCTGCAAACCACTGGCACCATTGTCGGATGAAAGATAGATGTCTCCCCAGAACGGTCCGATATAAACCATTCCGGTAGGATCACAAGTAGGTCTATGGAGAAGAGTCCATACAGAGTTAGGAACAATCCCCTCTGTTACGTTTGTTTCCCATCCGCTTCCGAGTGCTGCCCCGGATGCGCTGATCGGAATACCGGAACTATTTGTTTTTCTGACTACACCGTAATGGAAGCCACCGATTTTTCTTGATGTAACTGCTGTATAACCGTTTGGATATGTCGTATTAAGGGAAATACGATACTGTTCGGATGCAAAGTTGGTTGCGTCTCCGCCGGTGGGATCGCAGATATAAATGCAGTAATCTTTTCCAACTTCAAATTTTGAAGCTGTTCCGTCCAGATTGCTTGCTGTGAGGGTGGTCTTTTCTGTCTTAAAAACAGAATTTCCTACTGCAATCAGAACTCCGGCGATTACAGTAAGTGCTCCGTTCTCCATGCGGATGAATTTCTTATCTGATGCCACCACATCAGACATGAGGGCAAGTTTGGGAGTGGTTATTTTTGCAATATCGTTCTCCATTGCCTCATCATAACCGTAGAATTTACTCATTAGCCAATTCCTCCTTGATCTGATTCAGTTCTTCGGCTGTCATGCCGAGACTGTCATAAATTGTGTAAGGTGCGGTAACTGCAATTTCCGTGGCTTCGGTAGAAACCATAGCGGAAGTGGAGATAATGGTTGTTTCCAACTGGGTATCTCCAGTGTGCTCATCCGGTTCTCCCTCTTCGTGTGTAACATTCGTGATGTTCACAGTCTTGTTGCCAACGATTGCCTTTGTTCCGGCCTTTGCCTCTGCACAATAGTTGATAGTTACTGTTTTCTTATCCTCTCCTACCGCAAGGATAGGGCAGTGAAGATAATTCATGTTTTCGAGATCTTCGATGGCTTCTAACAGATCCTTTGCCGCAAATGCGCCATCGTCTACGAGGGTTTTACAGTTTCTAATGTCCTCGGCGGTTGCAAGTCTCTTAGGGAAATCTCTCATTGTGTCTACCTCCGTTATTTATTTACATAGGCTCCTACAAAACCATCGACAAACGCCAATCCGTTGCCGTCTATGATTCTGAAAGTCTTATGTGTCATAAGATCCGCATTGCTGATAGAAAATGTTTTCGGGGCAACCATATAGTTGTCGTTCGCAATGCTTATTGTGTACTCTCCTGCCTCTGTGAGATACAAAGGCTGAGTATAATCTGTAACAGTATATTTGTTACCGGATGTTACATTTTGAACAGTTATTGCAGCAGCAGTTCCAACGGTATCGTTGAAATGTATCTTCACTGCAAGGTTTCTAATGTGGGTTTCCACATCGTTGATTTCATTCTGCAATTTTCCGGCTGCATCCGCTGACAACTGATCTTTAATCATTGAAAACCATTGATTAAACAATATTTCCTGATTGTTCTCAAACGTTGTCATTTCAGATGTGTAGTCTTTCTTTAACTGCACAACATCCGCATTTGCCGTTGCTTGCAAATTGTCGAGAAAGATATTGAATGAGTCGAGATCCAGATTTGCTCTCTTGTCAAACTCAACTTTCTGGTTCTCAAAAAACTCTGTGAATACCTCATACAAATCTGTTCCGTTTTCCAATGCTGCCATGATTGCATTGACGGCTGTATTGATGCGGTTGGCATCATACGCACCGAAAAACGATTCATCATACACCGTATACTGGGTCACATCTTTTACGGAATAACTGCCGTCCCCATTATCAATAGGTATGAACTTCCGCAGACCGGACCATACGGCATCCTTGTAGTCTGTCTTTAATCGTTCCCACGCCACTTAGAACGCCTCCCTCCTTATGCCAAAGTTAAAGGTAAGCATCTGCCGACCTCTGTATTGGTTTAATAACTGATTGAATAAATCCAAAATCAGGCTTTCAATGCGGTTGAGTTCGTTGAAATCAAAAATCTTTCCATTTGCTGTGTATAAGGGATTCTCCCCTATGTCCGGCTTAAATGTGTTTTCAGCTATGAGCTTAATGTTTTCTTCCAACTGATTTATCTCATCCGCATAAAAATACTGGTCTTTGCTCCTATCGTCTCCCAGATCATTTATGGAAAACTCCTGGTACATTGCCACGGCTATCTCTCTGAGATATGCGAGGTTGTTCTTTATCCGGTTGAAATCCTCCGTGTTGAACCGGTCTCCGTGATAAATCCCATCCTCGTCTGTGTAACCGTACCAATCTGTTTTTGGAGTGGTCCAGGAACCCGAGATAGAAATAACCATTGTTTCCGTTGTACTATTCCCGGCAGAATCCGTTGCCGTCAATACGGCTACATGATCCTTTTCCGAACCATCTATGCTTGCGGAGGCTTTATATACGGTTCCGATAGAGTGCTGAAAATTCAGTTCTTTATCGTCAAGTGTTCCTGTGACATTTGCTATATCAGCCATTATTCATCGCCTCCTATCCTTTGGTGTAATTGCCAACGTATGCCAGTGGCAATTTATCAGGAATTTCCTTGTCTGATATATTGACATAGGAGCCAACATAATTGCCGACAAATGCAACGCCTTTCAGTTCCTCAATGGAAACTGAGATTGTGTATTTCCCTTTTGCCTGCACGGGGTTTGGACTTATCGTAACATCCCTTACCAATATGTTAGCTGCCATGCCGCACCGCCTAATCTGTTACCGAAACAGAAATTACATAGGTTGCTCCGACATCTGCCGGGTTCGGTGCCAATGAAACATCTGAGATAACCGGTGCTTTTGTATCGAGGGTTACTGTTCTTGTGACGGTCGTTGTTCTTCCGGCTCCGTCCTTTGCCACAATGGTAATGGTGTTTGAACCGTCTTTCAGGGTTATATCCTTTGAGAAAGTACCATCATCATATACGGTCACTGCACTGCCGTTGATTGTCAGTGTAACCGGGCTTGATGTTGCATCGTTGGTCGTTCCGGCAACCGTTACCGTGGTCTTATTAGTGATGAGCTTGTCTACCGGACTTGTAACTGATAACTCAGGCGGCACAGTATCGATCTTGAACGAAACGCTCTTCTGGGTGGCTGCGTTTCCGTCATAGTCGGATGCTTTCACAACAACGGTGTGTGAACCGTCTGAAAGTGCTGTGGACGGTTTATAACTACACGAATAACCAGATGTTGTCTTTGTTTTTGTGATTCCAGATATTTCAGAACCATCAATAAGCAGTTTGATTGTATCTGGATTGACGCCAGAATCATCATCTGTGACGGTAAATGAAATTGTCGGCTGATTACTTGTAAGTAACTGTGATGCTGTCGGAGAAGAGATTGTAATAACTGGTGCGGTTTTCTCTTTTACCGTAAGCCTCAGCTTGCTTCCGAGTGTGGCATCCGACTGGTTTACGGTAGTCGTGTTGCCTGCCTCATCCTTGGCGATGATCTGCACTCCGTAATAATGTCCCGACTGATTGTATGAGGACTTTGCCGGAGCTGTAAGCGTAGCCTTGTAAGTCTTTGATTTGCTGTCGTATGTGAGTGTGGTAGTCACACCGTTTACGATAGCCTGTACGGATTTAATAGCCATTCATTTTCCTCTTCCTTTCTGTTCTTATTTTTCTGATACCCTACGGGCAATTACTTTTCCAGATAAACTCTGTGAGAAATTAACAATGTGGCGGTAGATATTTACCTTTAATCCGGGGCGGTATGCGTTCTCCTGATAAACAATGTCGTTCGCATCAATCTCAGGATTTCCACGGGTATTGTATTCGTACTCAATACCGGCGTTGTAATAATCCCCAAGCCAGTCTGCTAAGCGTTTTGCCGTTTCCATATCGCTTACCAGAGGATTTTTCCATGTTATGGTCTTTCCTCTACTATTGAGCGTTTTTACGGCATACTGCTCAACAATGTTGTATCTGTGTCCTATAATTTCAAACTGGTACTTGCCAGTAATCAGAAACTTAACTGTCACATAATAATCTCCGCTTTCTACAATGCTGACGTTTGATGCTGAGGAATTGAATGTAGCTCTGCATCCATAAGTCGGATCTCCGAGATAATACGTCTGAATATCTCCCTTTACTGCCTCCGTCTCTTCACTGATAAGAGTTTCTTCCGCAGTTCCTTTCTGGTAGGAATAGCATGGTACTCTGACCGCCTTGACAAGCTCCTGTTTGATTGATTTTGGAGAAGAGGTCATATCCTGCCTTTCCATCGTAAAATCCGTTATATCGCCAAATGAGAAGTAATCAACGACTATGCGGTTGAATGGCTCTTTTGTCTTTGTGAACTCAATCTCCATCAAATCAAAATCATCAAAATCGTGCTGCACTATCAGCCTCTTTGTAATGTCCGAATTTACCTCATACTCATCCACCTTTTTGCCGTCATTGAAAGTCCTGAATATAATTCCGTCCGGCAGTGTAGAACCGAACATTAACTGCAAACCATAGTACATGCAGGCGGTTTCCTGAGTGATGTAGATAATCGGATTTTCTTCAAACAGGCAATTCTTATTGGACTGCTGTAATGAAATATATCCGGTGTACTTATCTGCCTTACTCTGGTTCTCCGGGAGATAATACATTTCTGCATTTACAGTGGTGTAGTTGTGTGCAAATGAAGCGTACTCCTGTTTTGCAGTCTCACTCTTTATATTCCGAACATGGGAATACTCTGTCTCTCCGTTGCACGTTATGTCGTACTCCGGTGCGAATGAGGATTTAATTTGTGGTCTGCCGTACCGGTTCTGTGAAAGAACACATCTGCAGGCATTAGCGATAATCTGTAAGGCCTCTTTGTGTTTAACTCTCGGTATGGGGTTTTTTGTGGTTGACTTTTTGAGGTACGGATCAATGTAGTATTCCTCAATTCCGGCATCCTGAAAGACCAATTCTGCTGCATGGTAATATGTGATTCCTGCCGGAGCATAGCAGCCTTTGTAGTATTCCTCGTCCATGTTTCTGAAAAGATCCTGACACCTTATCGTTGCCGAGTAATCATCACTTTCCCATGCACTACACTGTAACTTTGCCCCTCTTATCCATTCGATAGTGTCTGAGTTCGGCAACTGATAACCGTACCAGACATACATCTCCTGCCCTGTCTCCAAGAAGTTGATTGCTGAGTTTGGATTGTCTACATTGAAATACTGATCGTAGTTCTGTAGCTTAACCATGAAATCTATCTGTGGAACATCCTCGCAAATCGGGGATATGTAGCTGTCTAATTTAGAATCCATAATGTCCTCGTTGTAGTACACAAGGCCATAGCCTAACTGAATTGAATAAATCCTCAGTCGGGAATATGGATTTTTCATCTTATAGAAGATGAATTTTATATACGTGGTATTCTCTAACACCTGTTCTGTACTGAACTCTGACTGATCGTTGTCAACAATCTCTATCCTCTGTCCGCTACTCGTGAGTATGTCGAACCGAGTAGGATAAACCTCTCCAAAATTGATAGTCAGTCCTTTAATGTCCGTTGCTACAACATTCAGTTCGATAAGCAGCTCATATCCGCTTGCCGGAATCAGAGGTTTGCTTACCAAACCGGTGTCGTAGTAGTTCCCGGAAGTATTCTCTCTTGGAAGAAAATACATAGAGCCGTCTACCTTTGTGAAATCCTGCTCCAATGTGGCATATACGGTTGTCTCTTTTCGCTGACCGAATAAACCGGTCTGCTTTGAATAGTAGGCAAAGTTGTTACCCATGACGGTTGCATTGGCCTGTGCTTCCTGATTTACCAGACCGAATGAAATCATCATATATGATCGCTCTCTCAGAGAGCTTTTCATGCTTGCCTTGTATTCATTTGATACTTTCTGCATACCATCACTCTCCGCAATCAATAAGGTTTACTTTGCAACTCTGATAGGTAATTGGATTTCCGTCTGAATCTATCCAGTACGGTTCCGCCGTTCTATCTCCGGGGTACATCTTAATCGTGATTTTCTTCATTGTTACCGGATCCGGGAACGTGACATATACGAAAAATGCACTCAGCACCGTAAGCATCCGGCTCCATTCTGCTGCTGTAAGCCACGGCCATTCGAGGGTGTCGAGTTTGTACTGATCCCGACCAACCCTCTGCCCTACGACCGTGCCGTTGGCATTTCTTCCGGCATCCACCATGGTAGATACTGTTGGTTTTGCCCCACGCTTCGGAGGCGGGAAGTCATAACCATTAACTGATATATAAGCCATTCCCTATCCCTCCTTTACGCTCCTTGGAAGCTGTAACCGTTCGCATTACGCTGTGTGGTTACTGCATCCGTTACTGTCTTGCCGCCAATCTCAACAATCGTCTGTTCTTTCTTGTCGGCCTGTGTCTTTGTGTTTCTTGAAATATCATTCACAGCGGTTGTGATCCCCAGATCATCTAAGGCCTCTTTTATAGCGTCTTTCAGTCCGCCGCCGGAATTGAGGGTAGCCTGTACAGTTCCTCGTGTGGAAACCTCTCTCGTAACTCTCTGCACAATGGCTTCATTCGTGAAATCACTGCCGTAGTTGTTCTGGTAATCTTTCAATGCAGCATTGTCGATTTTCAGACGTGTGCCGAGGTTCACTTCCATGTTTGAGAACGAATCCGTCCAGGATGTTACAAATCCTTTTGTTTTCGCTCCCTCTTTTTCGATTCCCTCGTTATATCCCTCTACGGAATACACACCTAACTGCCGGAATACCCTTGACGGAGAGTTTATATCCAACTTGTCCTTGAACCATGAGATAATACTGCTGCCCCATGATTCAATGTTGTTCTTGCATGTGGAATACAGATTTCCTATACCGTTCTTAAAACCATCTACCACATTTTTTGCAATGTCATACCACTTGTCATAAGAACAGGTATTTGTGAACCACGTTTTTACATTAGAAGCCCATGTTGTAATGTTGCTCTTACAAGTCGTATAACTGTTTCCGATTTTCGTTTTGAAGCCGGAAATAATATTCTCTGCATAGGTACTCCACTTAGAACTATTGATGCCTCCAAAACCACTATCAGAGAACCACGTTTTGAGGTTTGAAGCCCATGTTGTGATATTGCTTTTCGTATCTGTGTACGACAGTCCTATTTTGTTCCTGAAACCAGTTATGATATTTCCTGCATAAGTGGTCCATGTGGCATTGTTGATATTTCCGAATGAAGATCCAGAAAACCAATCTTTCAGGCTACTCGCCCAAGTAGTAATGTTGTTCTTTGTGGTGGTATAGGTGTTTCCAACCTTTTCCCGGAAGCCGGAAATGATATTGTTTGCGTAGGTCTGCCAAGTATTGCTATTGATGTTTCCAAAGCCGCTGCTCGTATACCATTCCTTAACTTTGCTCGCCCAGGTTGTGATGTTATCTTTTGTGGTGGTGTATGTGTTACCCACCTTTGTTTTGAAACCAGTGATAATATCATTTGCGTAGGTGGTCCATGTACCGTTATTCACTCCGCCGAATGAAGAACTATTAAACCATTCCTTTGCCTTTGATGCCCATGTGGTAATGTTGTCCTTGGTCTGTGTATAGGCATTTCCCACTTTTGTCTTGAAACCGGAGATAATGTCATTTGCATATCCGGTCCATGTTTCCACGTTGACCCCGCCAAATGATGAATTGTTGAACCACTCTTTAGCCTTAGTAGCCCAAGTCGTGATGCTGTCTTTCGTGGTGGTATAAGCATTGCCTATCTTGTCCTTAAAGCCGGTTATGATGTTCTGACCGTGGGTTTCCCAAGTCTCTTTGCAAATCTTTCCAAAACTCGTACCCGAGAACCAGTCATTGACCTTTCCGGCCCACTCCGTAACTTTTGCTTGGCAGTCTGAGAATTTCTTTCCGATGCCTCCATTGAAAGCAGTGACAAGATTGCTTCCAAGTGTGCTGAATACGGTTGAATCGGATGAACCACCTATGCCAAATATTCCTTTGACAACATCTGTCACATTTCCGAAACAACTCAACGCTGTCTGCAATGGTGCCGGCAAAAGGGATTTAGATATTCCACCAAGCAAGCCGCTGACTATTTTTTCTCCGACAGTATTTATTTCTCCATCATCAGATCCAATTCCAAACTTCTTTGATATTCCCTCTACAACGCTTGTTTTCAGTTCATTCCAAATGGCGGTCCATGATACCCATTTGAACAAATTCTTGAACGTCCACTTGGCTGCAAATACCTTAAAGACTGTTTTGAGAATTGTGTCCCAGTCAATCTCGGACATTGCCGTTCCTACACCCTTTAGAAGTTCGTACCAATCTACCTCATCTATCAAAGTGTTAATCAGTGTGCATACACCAGTGATGAGGGAATTGATTGTACCTCCTGCATCTTTCCAGTTGATGGTTTTTACGGCTTTGTTAATTGCACTCGCAAAGTCACTACAGATTTTCTTGAAATCAATCTTTGCAAGGAATTTTCCAATACCACTGAAAAGTGTCTTGATGCTGTTTCCGAGTGTCGTTCCGACAAGTTCCCAGTCAATGTTTGTGATTGCCGTATTGAGGTTTGAACCAAGTCCAGAACAGAAACTATCGAAGCCGTCCTTAACTGTTTTCCAGTCGATGTTTTTCAGTGCCGTATTGACACCGCTTGCAAAGTTCTTTGCGATGTCCGTCCACGGAAACGTCTTTGAGAAATTCAGTACGGCGGTAAATACCCCGTTCACGAAACCGGCAAATGTTTCTCCGATTCCGTCATAGTCAATTCCGGCGATCGCATTGCCGAGAAGATTTCCGATTGCAGTTCCAAGTGAAGCCCAGTCCAACCCTTTGACAAATGTTTTTGCAAAAGTGATTGCTGAGTTTATCGTATTGGAAATTGCAGTGCCGATTTTCTTCCAAAGGTCCTCTGTCTGCAGGGCAGCGTTGATTGCATCAACAATGCCTTGTGCCAACCCCTTTGCAGTCTTATTTATCAGAGTCCAATCCAGAGTATCTAATGCACCTATGATAAGATCCGCAATGGCTGTTCCAAGACTGCTCCAGTGGAAGTTCTCAACGAATGAATCAACAAACTCAAACGCTGAGTTGATTGCCTGTGCTATGGTTACTCCGATTTCTGTAAATAATCCCGGGGTTTCAAGGAAACCATTCAGGAATGTGGCGATACTCTTGGCGATCTTTCTCAGTGTTGCCTTAATTCCATCCCACGGAATGTTTTCGAGAGCTTCTTTTAGCTTCTCTCCGAACATTCTTCCTATCTCTGTGAAATCAGCATCCGCCCATGCGTCCTTAACCATTTCCGCAAGGTCTTTGTACTTATCAGCTACCGCATCTGTCTCATATCCGCTTCCATCAGCTCCGCTGTTGCTGCCGCTGCCGCTTTTATCGTCACTCAGGATATTAAGCTCATCTATGCCGGTGGTAAGGTTCTTTGCCGCCTTTGCTGCGCTATTTAAGGAATCTGTATAATCTTTGTTCTGTCGTATTGCCTTGGTGTAGAACTTCTTGCCTGTAAGTGCTGAGAAGAACTGTGCCAACGCGTTTGTTGCTGCAACGAGCTTCTGAATCAGATAATCCAGAATTGGAGTAACCACATTCAGGATTGGTTCAAATGCAGTTGTCAGTGATGCTCCAAGCTGACGTAAATCGTTATAAAGAAGATTTACGTTTTTGTGAAACTCTGTTCCGGCTCTTTTTGAATAAATAACAAGGTTGTCGAATCCTGTTTTTACGAGTTCAAATAGGTGTGTAAACATTGAGCGTAGTAACATGAATGTTCCAAGTCGGAGGATGGAACCCAGTTTCTTTGCAAACGCTCCACTCTGTTTTTCAGAAAAACCAAGGCTCTCTCTGATACGCTTTTTGAGTTCCTTGAATTTATTTATAATTGCAGCAATCCCAGAACGGATTTTATTCACTACCGTTTTCACGGCAGAAATTATTTTTTGCACCTCATTCTTTACGGCATTTGCTACCTGTCTTACGGCATTGATAATGGCAGTGAGTATTGTCAGTATGATACCGATAATAGGAATTGCCGACTGTACTGCTTCCAATCCAACTGCCATAGACTGGAATCCGGCATTTGCCGCCATGCCCCCGGTTTCAATGGCCGGAAGAATTGATGCAATTCCACTTAATATAGAAGAAAAAGTTCCAAGTCCGCATTTCTGTGCGGCATCCCCTATGGACTTAATGGACTTTGCCACATCCTCCATATTCTTAGGAGACTGTGAAACCGTTTCCTTGAACTGCTTAAACTGTTCCTGAGCCTGTCTGAGACCATTCACAGCTTCCTCATACTGACCGGTATCAAACCGTATCTTCCCACTCTCCATACCGCTAACAGTGGCTTTGTACTTATTGATCTGGTCTATGAGTTCCTGAATACGCCTATTAGCCGGATTTGTGTTTGCCTGATTGAGACTTTCGTTTAAGTTTGTCTGTCCGGCTGCTGCACTCTGCCCGGCGGTTCCGAGGTTACTTTCCTCCTGCGCCAACTGACTTGCCGCTGATGCAGCACCGTTCATTGCTGCCTGTGCCTCTTCTGATGCGGTCGCAACGCTTTCTGTGGCTGCTGCTGCTTGCTGATCGTTCTCCAAAGGCTGTACACGTCTCTGTGCGCCCTCAGAATCAATTCTGATGCTGACACGGTTATTTGATCCGAGGTTTCCAAGTGCTGTGCTGACTTCCTTTACGGTAGCCGCAACCTCTTTCAGTTTTGCCGTATCAATTCCTGACAGAGACTTAATGGATGATGCAATGTTTCTCATGCCACTTCCGGCATTTTTAAGATCATCTCCAACGCCGGAGAAACCACGCATTACATCAAGAATCTGTTTTAACTTTTCTGTATCTAATCCCTCAGTGATTTTCTTCATTGAGGTAAGAGCTTTTGTTACTTTATCAATACCACCGTCTGCCTTATCAGTGGTGGCTTCTATTTCCAATAAAATGCTATCTACTCTGTTATCAGGCATTTTGCCACCTCACTTCGTTGAAACCCTGTCCGTGGGTGGTATTGTTTTGTCCGAATATAAGAAAACATGGGGAACTGCGCCGGACTTGCGCTGTTTCGGTTCGTCAACCTATCCCCATGTAATCAGCTACTTTTCTCTTCGCTGTCTCAATCGCTTATTATGTTCTGCGGCAAAGGCAGCGAATCTGTCTGCATCCGTCATTTTTGCTCCCGGCGGTGCGTCCTCTGTGCTGTTCATGCTTCTTGGTTGGCTTGGGTATGCCGGAGCATTTCTGCCAAGGAAGATTGCCATGGCATCTACGACATACGAACCAACGGACCACGCCAACGTATCTATGGCTGTGGCCTGTTCTTTCGCTTCCATTTCTCTCTTCTTTTGGAATGGCTCTAATTTCGTAGGGTTCAATGTCCAAAAGGTCTCATAGGAAACTCCATAAAGGAGAGCGTTGGGAAGCCAAACTTTATTGATAATCTCTCTAAATGTTTTGTATTTACTGAGATCTATTTCCTCTACTCTGTTGCCGCCTTGGTTTTCTTTCCTCCGCTCTTCGGAGGTTCCTCGGCTTCCTCGCCAAAACCCGCGGTTTTCATTGCCTCCGTAAACGCCTCAATAATTTCATCCATTGTTCCACCGTACTTTAAATGTTCGGTTAAGACTTTTCCGGCTGTTGTCAAATCTTTGGTTCCTATAAGCACCGCTAAAATTGCTCTAAGTGTTTTGATTAGTTTCATGCTTGATCTGGTTTCTTCATCCAGTAACCCCATAACGTCTACATCGTGATCTTCCAAATCACACATCATATTGGTAAAATCGAGTTCTTTTGTTTTAATTTCTTTCGGGCCATTCGCTGTCTGTAAAATCATATTATTAACCGTCCTTTCGTTAATCCGTCCTATTTATGTGGCAGAGGAATAATCCCCTGCCACTAAGCTGCTTTAATTACTCAGTTACAAAATGAAGTGCCTCTTCGCCCTCATCAGTGATAGAGAACGACATCTCTCTTGCGTTGTTTGAAGCACCGCTGTTCGGATATACCGCCATAACACCGGACCACTCCCACTTACCGTCAACACCCTCTTCTCCAAACCAGATCTGGTAGGTTTCAACCTTACCGGATTCCTGGATGGCAAGTAACTTCTTGTAATCTGCTAACTCGTACCATGCCTTGAAATTAAGATCTCCGGTATCTTCAATACCGTTGATGGTTCTCTTCTTTTTATCAGAAAGAGTGGTTACATCGAGTTTTTCCTTTTCTCCACCGAGATCCGGGTACTCTGTAATGTCGAGCAGTTTTTCAAATGTGGCATCGCCATCCTTTTTCTTCATCAGATAAGTGACGTTTGTACATTTTGCCATCTTCGTTCTACCTCCTTGTGTTTTCCTTTGCCTAAGAGGTAAAGCCTTGAATTTATTAAAACCACCGGCAGACACCAGGCGAGTGCTTTTCGGGAGCGACCCTAGCCGATGGAGTTAATCATGTTTCCAGTTTTGAGAACCGGGTAAGGAATTGTGAAATGGAAGTATCGCTTACATTCTCCACCGGGGAGAAGTAGTCGCAATGAAATCCAATCCCTACCATATATTCCCTTGCGGAATTTGCTAACTTCCGCACTTCTGAGGCGGATTTATTGGAGTAGAATTTGACTTCCAATCCAAGATTGATACCGTCCTCTGTATTTGAAAGTGTGGATAATGCTCCGTCTCCGCCTATCTGTTTGAAATACATATAAGGGAATGACGGCGGTGTAGCTTTATACACCTGTCCTCCTTTCAAACTGCTGTATTGTTTCTGCAAGTCTTTCAGGAGGTTCGTAAAATACAAATTCACATTGTCCTTAACCATCCTTGAATACCTCGCTTGCTATTTTTTGTGCTTCTTTCCTCAGATATTGCGCCGTCTCATACATGAACGGTCTTGACGGCATACCCTCTGTAAATCGCCATGTGCCATCATCAGCCGGATAATACCAACCCTCTCTGCCGTCTTTCGTGGTAAAGATTGTTGCCCCGGAATTGTACGCCCAGTTCATTATTGCCTTGTACTCTTCGCTTGGGTGGGAACTGTCCCTACCCTTTACGCCAGTACCAAACTCAATGTACTTGCAGTACCCTCCGGCACTTATTATTCCAACTCCCTCTGCCTCATCCAGATAACCGATAATGGAAGATCTTGCCGTACCGGTATCAACCGGAACTAACTCCTGTGCCTTTTCAACTCCGAGGTCTGTAAGCCTCTGTATAAGTTTCTCTGCGCATTTGTGTATACGCTCTTTCCGCTTTTCCAGTTTCTTAATAGCCTCATCTATGCTGTCCGGGTCAAAGGGATTGATCGTTATTTTGTCCTGCATGGATATTCCCCTTAATCTTCCGTATCGCCCATAGATTCTGTTGCAAATCATGTTTCGGGCAGACACATATATAATCCGGTTCTGTATCTGTGGAACCGTCCTCGTTGAGAATAGGAACCACATCTATGAAGAGTTTTGAGTATTCATCAATCGGCAATTTCTGTACGGTTGATATGGTCTTGTCGTAGACAATATCTTTACCAAATGGGGAGTCCTCGGCATTTCCTGAGTTCGGACTTACTCTCGCAAGCACACGAATCGGATTTGAATACTTCGGTATACTCTCCCCGGTAAGGTTGCCATCCTCGTCCACTTCATCCACCGTTCCGTCATAGGTCTGGTAATAAAAAGGAACTTGGTTCAATCTGAGGTCTTTAAGTCTCAGCTTCGGCATTGCCATCCCTCCTTAACAGACCGACATAGGTTTTGGGTGGAATCTTTGCCAAGGCCAACTCAATATCTTTCTTACCTGTCTGTCCCCAGTTCCGGGTAACTCCAAGTTCTGTGTGAGATACAAGTCCGCCCCTCGCATCGTCAGAGTTTATGGCTTTCGCCAAATCATAGATTTCAAACTCATACCGGTTATAAAATCTCTCCAACTCTGCCTCTGTCGGAATATCATCATCCGCCCAAAAGTGTTGATTAACAGCCTGTTTCTGAGCTTTCACAAGGAGGACGGCAATCTGTTCGTCAGTGAGAGTTTCATCGTCTAAAATGACTTTCAACAATTTAGCGTCCATAATCCGTCCTCACTTTCTTACCCTTGCTGAGTTAAAAACTCTGCGATCAGCTTTGCTTTTACGGTTTCTTTCAGGTCATACCCACGTTCCGCTGCGATAGCCTTAATCTGTGCTACTGTCAGAGCGTTAAGTTCTTCCTCTGTGTACTTCTTGTCAGTAGCCGTCTCTTCTGAAACCGCATCCGTTGATGTGGAAACAGAAGAATCAACTACCCCGGAACTACCGTTAAGGGTATGACCTGTTATTCCCCCGCTGTACCTGTTGTACCGCTTGCCGTGATCTTGCTAGGAAGATCTGTGGAAATATTAGTGAACTTCGCACTCATCCACTCAGGACCGTGATCCAGACCGATCTGACCGAAGATCTGATAAGTTTCTCCTGCGCCTGTCTTTGCAAGCTGCTCTAAGAAGAAATTACCCTTACCAGGAACCATCTGATGAACCGGAGCCATGATGGACGGATCGAACAGAACGGCAGTACCGGCAGGCATGGTATCGAACAATGCGACTGCCACCTCTCCAAGAGGGGTAACTACGGTCTGTAACTTGATACCGTTTACTTCTCTTCCGAGAGGAACGATAGTCAGGTTGTTCTGCTGAGCGTCAAGGTTGAGCTGCAACATAGTGGTTGCATCTACACCGAGAACGATATTGTCTGTCTTTGCTCCCTGATCGTGAATGGACTTTAATCCCTCTGCTACAAGCCAGTAGGTAAGAGGTTTCTTTGCGAGATCGAGTATATTGGTTGTAATCGCAGTCAGAAGTCCTCTGGTCTGGTTTGCCTCTGCATCAGTAGTAGCTTTCGCATACTTACCATTGATGAAAGTGTACTCAATATCCTGTGCGATCTTCGCCATTCTACGAGATACCTGGAACGCAAGTTCATCCATAGGATTTGCCTGCTGACCGGCTACGTTGATACCCTGCAGTGTACCCATGTTGCTCTGCTTTCCATAAGAAATCGCTACGGACTTCTGGAAGATCTGAGTTACGTTGGTAAGCTGACTTCTGGTTACGATTTCCGGCTGTGGAGCGGTAAGGGATGCTGTCTCAGAAATCTTAGGCTGTTCGCCTGTTTCTGTGTTGTACTCCTGACCGCAAGTAAACTCTACATGATTGGTTACAAGAGGTCTTGCGCCAATCATAGTAGAGAACGGTGTTGCCTGCTGCCCTTTAGCGAATAACATTCCGCTAAAATTAGGAACAGCGAATGATGTTGCTGTGCCCTGTGCCATAATTCATTACCTCCTTAAAAGTTATGCCTGCTGATTGTTAGCGGCACTCTGGTTTAATATTGCAAGGACGGCAGACTGCATATCGCCTGTGTCCATTGCCTGCTTGATCTGTGCTGAATAGTCAACCTGACCTACGTTTCCAGACTGCGGTGTAGGCATCTGAGCTAAATACTGTGCGCGGATTTCAGACTCTTTCTGCTTATCCCTCTCTGCCATGAACTTAGAGATGTTTCCAGTAACGACATCCATATTTCCCTCATACTCTGCCGTTGCCGTTGCCTTTGCCATTTCGGTAGGCATACCCATTCCTAAGTAACGCTCCGATGATTCTGTTACCGACTTGAACTTTTCCAGTTCCTTGACATAGGCATCTCTCTGTGCCGCCTGTTCTGCCTTTGCTTCCGCTTCCTGTTCCTCGGCTGTCTGCTTAGCTCTAAGCTGTTTTCTCAGATTGCCCTCGGATGTGCATAACTTGTCATTGTCAGACTTTAACTTGGCGTTATTGGCCTTTTCCTGTGCAAGCTGCGCCATAAGGCTTTCAACCGTAAGTTCATTGCCGTTGTTGTTATCCTCCGGCTTGGTTGTCTGAGACTGCTGCTGAGTACCGGGAACCTGAGTAGTAGGCTGCTTCTGCGGTTCTGTCTGAGACTGCTGCTGTGTCTGGTTCTGAGTTGCTGTACTGTTTACATCTGCCATAATTGACCTCCTGCGTTTGAACGGTTCTCTCCGTATAAATTTCTGCGTTTTTTTACTTGCGTCTCTGCAAGACAATGGTTGTATGCGTTTGGTAAGGATTTTCTCTAACCCGTTATGTGATAGGGATTTCTCCCTGAATAACCGAAAAATGAGCCGGACACGATTTATCATCACATCCGGCTCACTGGCTCTAACTGTATGAAGTTAGTTTTTCTTTGCTGCCTTTTTGGCAGTGGTTTTCTTGGTGGCAGTTTTCTTTGCAGTGGACTTCTTAGCCGCCGCTTTCTTATCAGAAGATTTCTTCACTGTCTCCTTTTTGGAAGCTGCTACTTTCTTCTTATCGTCCATTTTCTTCTTGTCTGCTGCTGCCTTTTTACTTGCTGTTGCCATTGGCTCTACCTCCTGATTTATAATTCCACGCACCGGCAGTTGATTATTTCATCTATCGGTGCGCCCATACTATCATCAAGTGGGAACATCATTTTGTACCCATTGATGGTAAAAGGCTCATTTATCGGAACGGTCTGCCCGTCAGCCTCCCAATGGCTTACCCGGACACGTTCATCTCTCATGCTTACCCATGTGTGGGTGTCCTGCCTCTCAGCAAGGTTCTGATGATTGATCCAGTTATATATCCAGTTGGTTTCATTTAAGGCAATCTCGGTTGCTCTGACTTCCGAGAACATCCGCTTAACACTCTTTGGAACATTCTCTTCTTTCATAATGCCACCGGTCATGCGAGACATTTTATAATCATCGTTTCCGTTGGCGTTTGCTACCGCTCTTTCGGTTGCCTCCTGGATGTACTTTGCAAATCTGTATGCCTTTTCTCTTACCTCCGTCTCGTACTGATATTCAGGAGCCATGGCAAAATAAAGATCCATAAGCTCATTTTCATAATCAGAACTCGACTTCTCGTAAAGGAATATCCCGGAGAGAAGATTCATAAACTGTGCTGCGAAGAAATCAACAAGGGCATTGATAAATTCCTTGGCGGTCTTTATCCGGCGGAGCTTATCATCTTTGAGGATATTCATTTCATCAAAGTATTGTACCGGATCATACATATATCACACCGCCTATTCTTCTACCATTGCCGTTTTGCTCGGCTGCTTTGATTCCTCTGTCTTATCCTTTTCCTCGTTGTTCTCTCCGCCGTTCCCCTCATCATCCTTATAGGCGTTAGGGTTCGGCTGCTGTGTTTTCTCTTCCTTGGATGCAAGTTTCTTCTGGATGCCATCAATAATGTTCTTACTGTCAACCCATGCCTGCTGAGGATCTGTAAACAGTCCAACAGTATTGAATGAAGTGAGACCGTCTACTCCGGCATTAAGCAATGCAACAAGGGAGTTTGTTTTTGACACCAGATCGTATGTCTTGGTTCTGCAGAAACGTATTTCAACGTCTGCCGTCTCTATATCTTTCAGACCGTCATACGGTCTCTGATCTGCCTTGATTATCTCTATTGCCAAATCAATAATCTGCATTTCCGGTTCCGTGAATAACTGCTCAACGGTCTTTGCGGAAATCTCCAAACACTGCCATCCATTGGATAGCTGCATTGCTCCTGTGGTAGAGCCGCCGCTTGCTTCCTGCCATGACGGAGTGGAAGTAATCTGCTCCAACTGTGAATTGAGATGATCCACAAGTTTCTGTACCTCACTCTCATTCAATGTCTGATTGAGGTAGGTAATCTTTGCTTCCTTTCCGTCTCCGCTGCTCTTTGTCATAATGACACCATCGCCGTCAACGAGATTCTTCTTACCCTCTTCATTTACTTGGCAGTTGTGCATCCAGAGTAAGGACTGAACGTGCTGCAATATATCATTGATACGATCTGAATCCACAAGGTTCATGGCATCCATGAGAGGGATAACCTTTTCAAAGATACCCATGCGGTCATTCAGTGCAAACTCTACGACCGGTATTCTTCTCAGTGGGTTCGGAGTAATATTCTCTTTCAAATGATAATCTGTTGTATTAAGCTCATGCTCAATGGTGTAACAGAATCTACTCGAATATGCCGTGAGAGTGATGGTTCCATCATCGTGTATGGAGTATGTGCATCCAAGCACCGGCTCTCTGTACGCATCGTTGGAATACACCACGAATGTTGTCAGCGGACTCGGAACTAAAAGTTCAAACGGGGAATAGCGGCTTGAATTTCTGTTCGGCAGCATCATCTGGTAGCCGACACCGCAGATAAACAGATTTCTTCCAAGGGCAATGTCCTTTGCCGCTTTGCTCTGCTCCTGCATCATTTTGTTGAGCATGGCGATTTTCAAATCGTCAATGTTCTCTCCGTTATCCTCATCCTTTTTCTTTAAGAAACCGAATAAGGCTCTCTTCTGTTTCTTTGTAGGCTCTATCTTTGCTCTCTGTACGAAAGTGATCGGGTTGGAAAAACAATATCCCAGATGCACGTCCACAATCTTTGAAGCATTATTTTCTACGACTGTGGCATTGAGATCCGGTCTGATTTTCTTTTCACGGTTGAGAATTGGCTGATTTCCTCTCTCATACTCGAAAAGGTATACTTCCTCGGCAACATTTTCCTGATGTTCCATAAATGCTTTTGCCACAACCTGTATGATATTGTCTTTCGTTATCTCCCTCTCATCGGTCATTAACATTCGTCTGCCGAGAGATGGACGGTTGCTTGCGTACATGAAGTTTCCCCTTTCCGAATAAAACAAAAGAGCCGATCAAGTTTACTTATCACTTAACCGGCTCAAAGGCTCTTTGCTTAATTCTATTTTGATTACTTCCTTGCACCCACGGCAGTTAATGTAAATCGTGCCGGATGAACCGGGTGCTTTCTTGAAAAGAAGTTTTTCACGGTTTGCCCGTGCTTTACATACAGGGCAGTATACGTTTTCTGTTTCCAATATAGCTGCTCCTTTCTGTATATGGATAGTTGCGTGGATGGGATTTGAACCCACGACCATCTGATTAAAAGTCAGATGCGCTACCGGACTGCGCCACCACACATTACTGGGCGGTTCATCGCCGCCCATGCCCCTATATTATCATGGAGGAACCATTACCATCTAACGAGAGGTAAGAGCCAAGAATGGGAATCGAACCCACAACCTCTTGATTACAAATCAAGCGCTCTACCACTTGAGCTATCCGGGCTTAGCAACATGGAGTAGCATTGCACTACTCCATGTAAGAAAAGGATAATCCACCAACGTCTTTACCAAGACACCATCATTTTAACAAAAAAGGAATGATAACGCATTAAAATATCGGTGTAGCCGATATTCAACGTAGTCATTCCTTTTCAAATGATATAATTGAAAGTTAAATGATGTAATTGAGTTCGTTTTTTATTGTTTCTGTTCGTAATCAATGCAGTAATCGTCATAGGATGTGACTGCTCCGTAGCTGTCGCTGTCCTCGTTGCTGCATATCCAGTCCGTAGTGCCGTTGAAATTCTCATGCCATACACAAGTACCGCAAATTCCGTTACACCCCATTCTGTCCCTCCATCAATCTCTGAGCCTCTTCCGGGCTGCATACCGTAACTCCTGTTTCTTCCTCGCACTTCTTTACCATACCGGCTCCGTCTCCGGCATAGCTTTCCCATATATGCTGTGATTCTACGAACACATCATTGATACGCTTATATCCAAATCCATAGGTTCTGTGAAGTGCTATGGCAATCGCAGCATATATCTGTGGAACCATCTGGTCTGCCGCAGTAGCAACGTTCTGTGAGCGGTTTCTTCTGGCGATTTCATTCAGGGAATTTATCAGTTTGTTATTCTTCGCCATATCTTTCCTCCAGTGCATCCTCAATAATAGAGTCCGTGTAAAGAAATTCTTTCATATCTGCTCCGTAGCAAGACGGCTCGATAGGTTCTCCACCATAACAAGCCATTCCGTGAGGACATTCAGCGTTTTCAGGACAATATTTGCAATAATCCTCTCCGTCATGTGTTTTCAACCATTCATCAAGGATTTGTTCGTCTCGATGCTTTTCAAATACCGCTATTGCATCTGCCAGAAAGTCGGTCTGGGCAAACCATTTCAGATCGTCAATCACTTTCCACGGGTTATCGCCAGATACATTCATACAAACTTCATGTAACCTTTCCATTTGATCGCAGTCTTTATATTTTTCCTCTATTTCTGCGATAGGAGATTTTAATGCGTGATAATTGCGAATGTGAACATAATTGAAGTATGCCGAAGAATATTCCCCTACTTCATACTCTCCGGGTTCAAATGTGTGGTTTTGCATCACGATCTGCAAAGCAACCGGAAGCTCGATAATGAGCATTTCGGCTTTTTCAATATCCTCAGCAGCGTATTCTCCACTTTCTTCATCGCAGTGCCATCCCATGATTTCACACACATTCGTTGTGGGGCCGCTGTTCCCGAATGGTCTTTTAATATCTATTGCCGGTCTATACCTATCCTTAGAATCTATTAAAATGGAGATTCTAAAATTGAGGTCTGTCATAATCTTTATGTGCTCCGGTTTTAATTTAAAACTTGGCATATCAACCTACCTCCGTTTCATTCCTCTGACTGTGTGTTTCCTTTTGTTTCCCATAAATCTGCCACTTCCCTTTGAACCGCCAAATATGAAAGCGGACATATTTCCACCGGACGGTTTCTGTGTAGGTGGTGTTTCTGACGGTGCCGGTTTATACTTAGGTCTCCATACCATGACAATTTTATTGTTTTTGGGATCCACAAATCCAATACCATTTTCAAAGATAGTAAGATTAAGTCCATGCCGGATGCAGGCCTCTTCGATCTCTTTCTGCACCTCAACTGCTTTTTTCTGCGCTTCTGTCATACCATTTTCTCCTTTCATCGTACAGTTCTCACAAGTCTATAAATATTTTCATCATTGACGATCGTAAATGCTGTAGAATCTTTGATTAAACAGCTATCCGGCGATACGGCTTCGCACTCAAAATCTTTAAATGCCTGTTTCTGGTACGAATATATTCTGATATTTCCATCAATCGGTATTGAGATATTGGAGTTATAAAAACATACATTGCCAAGCCCGCATTGATATTTAATGCGATCCTCGCTATACGCTACTCCATGTTCATTGCACACAAAGGTAAAGAACTGTCCGGCTCCGTTTTCCAACACGATAAGCCATCCTCCGGTTATTTTATCTCTGTGTATTCCATAATTATTCACGGTATCAGTATATGGTATCTCAATGTTTTTTCCATCCAGATTCACAATGAGGTTTTCTGCAAATCTACTCACAACGCACGAATGTCCCTCAGATACCGCAAAGTAACTCTCATATCCACATTTTGTAATCGTCCGTATTCCGTTGCCTGATTTTGTAATCTGGATAGAGGTTAATGTATTGGCAGGACTTATGAAATATACTGAATCTCCTGCCGCATAAACCGGACTCTTATGTTTCTTCTCAAACACATATTCTCTATCCGTGGCAAACCAGAACGCTCTATCATCCGCTTTTATTACAATATTCTCTGCTCCAACCTCTGCGAAATGGTATTTAATTCCGCTTTCGTATGTGAATTTATTCCCATTCTTAACTTCCACTACTTCTCCGGCATTATTGATATAGCACTGCTCATTTAGAACAATTTTTACATCGTTTCCTTTGAGCATCGTGATAACTGTAAGCCCTCCTGTTACCCCTTGTGATACCGGCTTAGTAAGAACATTTGCATTATTATCACATAGCGGACAACGAGCATATTTGCCATAATAAAACTCCTGGTGTACATCGCAGAATTTAAGGTGTTTTGCCATGTGTTTTAATTCATCCCCCATAGATCGGCTCTTATTCTCAAAAATCTTTTTCAGAGAATCAACCAGATAAGGAGATAAGTTTTTCCACGGTTTAATCGTTCTTGGTATTTTTACTTTTGGATTGTCTATTACGCATATTCCTCGTTTCATACGTTCTACAATATCCATGTCTGGTGTCATAGTCCCACCATGCGGATGAATCCTTGTAAGGGTTTTCCAAATCAAAATTGCCTCTGCGTATGTGTCTGTTTCCTCTGAAAAGTCATTTCCTTTCATCAATGGATCTTTGAATAAGTCCATGCAAACTTCACATTTTTCATCTTCCACGCTCCAACTATCGCAATCTATAAAGTACACATTTCCAGTTTTGTCAAAGAGGATGTTCTGATCGTTCAGATCCCCAATACACACTCCGGCGGAATGTATATCTCTCACGGTGTCCTGTATCTTTACGAGTATTTCCAAAATATCTTTCGTGGTTATCCCATTCGCTTTCAGATATTTTTTACTTGTGAGAACTCTTACTTCCTCTCCTACGGCTTTTGGCATAATGTAACCAATAAACTTATTGTTATTGTCATACACTGCCGTAATCGGTTTAATAGCCTCCTTTGGCAGCGGTTTGTCAATGAGCATGGCAACTTTCTTTTCCTTGGCTGCAATATCAACACAGGGTTTGTAAATTTTCAGAATATCGTTGCCAAACTCATAGATATATCCCTCGCCTCCCTCCGTTATGGGAGTAAGCTGTCTTATCTTTTCTTTTCCTATCCTCGTTAGTGCCATTTTCATAATGTCCTCCTACAATACGATTGTTGTATCGTCCTGGAATACTTTCTGATGTTTGTTTATAAACCTCTTTACTCTTACTTCCTTGCCGCTCTGCAGGACTTCCGTAAATTCTTTCTTAAATTGTTCATCTTTCATGGCGAATCGTATTCCATCAGATGCTACACCAATATTCCTGTATTCATCTTTCGGAAAAGCCTTTGTGGAAAAATTGACACCATCTTTGTACTGTTTGAGCATATCTTTATTCACATAATTGTAGGCAAAGTATTTCGGGTATTCTCCGTCAGATAGTTCTTCAAACTCAATCGTTCCGTCAAGACGTTCTTTCACGATAAAACCATCTCCGCAGTAATCTACCATGAAATGTGTCTCATTTTCAGTAACCATAAGGATCGTAAAGCAAAGGAAATCTCTGATTGAGCCGGAAGTCTGCCCGAATAGACCAAGTATCTCTCCAAAAGCGGCTGCGGCAGTATATACACTACATTCATGTATAATTCTGCTGTCATTTTTCAAAAGATGGCAAAACGCTTTTGCTCCAACTTCCGAATGTTTCCCCTCCGAACAGCCATCGCAAACAACTTTCATCCCATCAAATTCAATTCCGTAGTCCTGGCAATTCGTACCGTAGTCGATATGTTGCTGACCGATTTTATTTATAACCATTGTATTTCCTCCCGCAAAAAAGAACGGCAACCCCTTTTAGGATCGACGTTCTACTCTCATTTTTTATACGTCAAAAAAATCATCCTGTTTCGATACGGCACTCTTGGAGTTTTCAATCACTGATTTTGATAAGCAGTTGAAAGCTCTTCTGAGTTCTGATGCAGAACTGCTTACATCGAGGATATTCTTGAATCCAAGGTCTTTCGCCTCCTGTGTTGCCTGTCCTCCGAAACTGATAAACGCAGTAACGATTTCTTCCACGTTCAGATACTCTACCGCTTTCTTTGCCTTTGCAAACCCTCCCGGCTGAGAAGAGTTATCCATCCCATCTCCGAAAATTGCAAACACGGCCTTTACTCTCATTCCCTCATTTTTGAGGAAGTCTCTGTATTCTTTCAACTTCTCAGTTCCATCAATGATCGTATCGTACATAGCTGTGCATCCATCGGTGCTATACGAAGTGTCAAACTCTGTAATGCGCTTATAGCCTCCTACGGTTGCACTGTCGGAGAAGTCTGCTCTTGCAACCAGAATCTCATCACATTCTTTGGAATTGATAAGTGCATCTTTGAAATCCGAAAGAGCTTTTACCATATCTCTTTCATACATTCCCATAGAACCAGACTTGTCGATTCCGACAAAAATTAAATTGATGTTCTCACTGTCGATTTCATCAATGGAGGTATTTGTGATCTCAACCTCATCTAATCCGTCAATTATCTGTTCTGTTTCATTCATACCGGCTACCTCCTACAAAATATCATCTGTGCTTTTCACGATGTTTACATGGTACGTTTTCTTAAAATCATCAAAGGTCTGCTCAGTAACATCCTCAAACCCAGGAATGGAGGACATACAATCTTCCAGGATATAGATTTTCTGAGTGATCTCTGGGCGATTAGCGTAATGTTCGAGAATCTGTTTAATGCTTTCCAATACGCAATGGCTCTTTGCCTCTCCTGCAATAATGATCTTGTCGTAATTTTCCAGTTTGTTCAGGAAGTCGATATTGATGTAGTTCTTTGTATCATACTCAGGTTTGATAATTCCGTACATTTCGCTGAGTGGATCCTGTCCTTTTACAAGACGCTGCGTAACGGCTTTCTTTGCAACAGAGTGAAAATAAATCATGTTGGCAAACTGATTTTCAAATGCCGCACCAGATGTACCCTGTAAACAATGGTAAGACCATACGCATAAGGTTTTCTTTCCGTCTTTTTCCAGATGTTCTACATAGTCACGGCTCTGGCGAGGGTAGATAACAGCTCTGTACTTTCCAGAATCAAGGTCTGCCAGCGTAATCGGTGTGTAAGGAGCCGGATTGTTGCCATTTTCATCAATCCACCAGCACGGATGGAAAATCTGATGTGGTGTGTGGGTATCAATAGATACCGCAATGTTTGTAATTTTATCCATGTTGTTATAGATAAACTGTGTCATTCTCTCCACATCGCCGTGCGCTCCGGGAACTCCGAGTGATCCATTATCCATGAAGTCCTGCTGCACATCAATTCCGAGAAACAATACTCTCTCTTTGTTTTGTGCTGCCGGTGTAAGCTGCTCATCGTTTGCCTTTCTCAAAATCTCATTAAGAGAAATCGGATTTGTCTGTGAACCAATACTTGCGATGTTCACAATTTCATTGTAGGGTGTTTTCATTGGTGGTTATCTCCTTTTATATTTTATTTGACCGGAGCTATTTGCCCCGGTCAGTATTTACTCTATTCGACTGTGATACAATCATATCTCTCAGAATTGATCGTGTTCTCCATAGCCTCAACCGGATTATAGCCAAGGTTCTGCAGGATCTGTTTGAATACCGTCACGGACTGTCCGCTTGCAAGCTGCACCCCCTTACGGTCATGGTCTGCATGGAATACATCGTGTCTACTGTTCACATTCCAGAAGATGATGTTCGGAATGACATAACCGGCTTTATGGAACTTATTTGCCATCTTGTCATAGAAAGACCACTCACGGTTTCCGCTACGATCGATTTCCATATCAGAGATAACCACGATTGCTTTCGGCATCTCTTCCTGCGGAACATTGTTCTTTTCAGCGATTGAAAGAACTTTCTCGAAAGCCGCTTTTAGGTCAGTGTTGTTATCCCAATTCGCTCTGTTCACATTATCGATCTTCTGTCTGAGTGTTTCCCCTCTCAGAATAACCGTCTCCGGGCTGTCGGAGAATGTCATAAACAGGTTGTGATATGCACCGGTATTTCTCTCTGCAAAATAGATTGCAAGTCCGATTGATGTAGCCAAAGGTCTGCCATTCATAGAACCCGATACATCCGCCATTACAAGAACATTGGAGCCCTCTTCTACATAATCCGGCAGTGCTTTCCACTGTGCTTCAAGGACTTTGCTGTTCTCTCTGCCATATAAGAATTTCTCAACAATATCGTAAGGGAATAATGTGGACGCATTGATCTTCGCATCTCCCTTTTCTACCTTGCCGATAAATTCATTGAATCGTGCCTCATCATGCTTCATAAACGCCTTGCGGTAAATCATCATTGCACGGCTCGGAACTTCCGGGTATTTAATCTCATCCCACTTTCCGGCAGACATAAGGCTTTCAACAACACCGATCTGTTTTCTCATGCTACGGACAATTCTCTTGAAATTGTAGACCGGATAACCAAGTTTCTGTGCTGTCATAACACCAAGTCTGCGTGTCTCCTTGCTACTTGCATCCGCAGTCTTAATCCACTTTGCCAGTAAGGAAATTGCCTTGCCGTCATTGAGGTTCTTCAAATCTTCCTCAAACTGTTTCTTCATGGCAACCCACATATCATCCTCTAACGGAGTTCCAATCAGAGAATACATATCATCGTATCTTCCGAACACTCCGATCAAATCAAGGTTCGGTCTGAGTGCTTCCGGGTGTTTCTCTGCCATGTAACGGATGATCGTTCTGAAAGTCTTTCTTTCTCCCAGACCTCCACGAATATCCCTTGCATAGAACGCAATCTTTGTGGCAAAAAGAGCATCCTGATTGTATGCCTCTGCGAACAGTGTTTCGATTCTGCCCTCATCAGCTTCTCTAAGAGATCCGATTGTGCCGAACAAATCCAGTCTTGCGTCTCCTGTGGTATTCAAAGCCACAGCACCATTTTCGGTTCTGGTAAACGAACCATCTTTTCTCATTGCATCTGCGAAGCTCATTGTTTCCTCTCTTTCCAGGACTCTCATTTGTGGAATTGAACCACTTCACATTGTTTTGCAGACATTGTTTTAACCATTGTGATTGCTGTAGGAGTCCCATAATAAAATTGTTTGTAAGTTCATTCAGGACGCTATTGGTTTTTATGATTAACAGTCATATCCAATAATTTGCTGTGAGCGTCCAATGTAAAGTTTTATGGCTTTCTGCCCTAACTTTCTGTCTGGTATTTCAATCTATGCCGCCTATGTTGAATTGCTCTTACAGAACGCTCCAACTCCTTTGATAGTTCGCTGTCTGGAATTTTATGATCTAAAACCATAGCATCCTCTGCCGCAGTCCACGCTTTAGGCGGATATAGGTTTGAGGTTTTCGCATAATACCGTTGGTTCTGCCTACGGCAAGCCTTACGATACTTTTCCATATCTCTGTAATTTTTCTTTCGATTCATAGGCAACCCCATTTCTTTACATGACGCTGTTTCAAACGAGGAAAAAATGTCAATGGATTTTTCTGTTTTGAAAGATTGCTGTAAGCGTCACTTGATTGCCCCGACAGGACTTGAACCCATATACTCGATTGCTGTGCGGAACACAAGCGTTATCGCAGTCATGTTCCCTCCGGTTTACCATAACCGGCAATCGGGGCAGAGACGAGGGGCGGACTCGAACCGCCGACACATGCCTGGACGATTGGAATGAGATTGCTGCTGAGATCACTAACATGATCTGCGTATTCATATCATTGCTCTACCATCTGAGCTACCTCGCCATGTGGCACGTCTTATTGATTTGTAAGGACGTTTGTGCCATCGCCTTGATTGGAGAGAGTTGGATTTGAACCAACAATGAAGCAGGCCCCAAGCTGTAAGATTTGCTGTCAGCACCACAAACATGATGTATTGTACATAACTGCCGCGTCTACCGTTCCGCCATCTCTCCATATTCAGTTTTAATACGGAAATCCGTATCAGTTGCGTGGGAGGGAATCGAACCCCCATCTCTTCGTTACCATCGAAAAAAGAATTATTGCTGTCCGTGTCACATGGAGCATGACAACCGCTCATAATGTTCTCTCCATTGAACTACCACGCAAGATTGCGGAGACAGGATTTGAACCTGTGACCTCCGGGGCATGAACCCGACAAGCTACCACTGCTCCACTCCGCCATGATGTAACCTCGCCCCTAGGCTACCTTGTAAGTTCCGCTATGTCGTTCCTTGCGTCCCTCACTTAACCGGTGCTAACTACGACAGTATGTGACCGGCGGACTTGATTAAATATTTCCGTACACCCGCTTAATGCCCCTCATTGGCGGTTCTGCCGAGACCAATGGCAATGCCGATAGAAAATATCTTTCGGGAAATCTCTCTAACCCAACTGGTTTAGCGTCCGAAGTCAGGACGGCTTTTTATAATACTCTGGATATTGTCTTTCCAGAATTGTTCAGAATAAATACAACCTTGTCCTCACAACCAATTCTGCTAAATACATAGCTTTCATCATCAGTTGTTACGACTACGAGATTATCGTTTTCTTCTAACGCAGGATCTCCGAGATACCAAGTAATGTTGTCTCTGCAAAAGCCGGCCTTTTTAATCTCATTCTCAACGCGGTTATAATTCTCTTTTCTCGCGTAAAGTTCTTCGTCAGCATCTTTGCAATTCTTTGTGTCAATCAACTTTGACTTCAAATCTCCTACTGAAAAACTTTCGATAATTCTTGATTCCATAAGGATTAAATTGTCTGAACCTTTCTTGCCTATCTGTAATATCATTTCGTTTCTTCCTTTCTGTCTGAGCCTTTCGGCTTTATTTTCTCCGTTCCGGACCGGATATTGGATAGGTAAGGGATCGAACCTTACACTGGAATATTACGATAGTCGCAGATTACCTCATGTGTTTGGTGCGTACGGATTTTTGAACCTATCGTATCAAAGGTGGATGGCTGCCATTCCTGCTTATTCCAATCACTGCACTTTGCGCTGTTGCCACATCGGGACGCACCTTTTCCTCAACCGTACTAATATTGCAGTTACCCTTTACTGCCTACTATCCAATTCTGAAACCTCCTCCACCGGTGGAATACGGTTTCATAGCGGTGCATATAGGAATCGAACCTATACGGCATTTCTGCCGGATGGCTTAGCAAGCCACTCCGCTACCATTACGGCAATGCACCATAACGACTCTATTGGGAATCGAACCCAAATTTTCCGATAGACAGTCGGGCGTAATAACCTTTATACCATAGAGCCAAAACCACAAAGTAAAATGCGACCTCACACCGCGGAATCGAACCGTTCCTTTCTCTATTGGTTTTTGGATAGAGAATGTGCAACCCATACACCTACGAATCGAACGTATCCTTTACTTTGCCACGCCGTGTTAGGGATTTGAACCCCAGAGACTTTTACATCCAGACGGTTTTCAAGACCGCACCCTCGACCAACCGGACACACGGCAGAGTAGTTTTCCCTTGGTAACGTACAAGTCGGAGATCCTCTTCCGCCGGTCGTAAACGCCCTTTCGTAACCTTTTTATGGAGTGCTTTGAAAGAGTAAGTCAAGTGTCTCCAACTGGCAAGGTGGGGATCGAACCCACGACATTCTGATTAACAGTCAGACGCTCTACCACTGAGCTACAAGCCATTATTGGAGTAACAGGACTCGAACCTGCGCTAACCAACATCCGTAGTGTTGTGCTCTATCCATCTGAGCTATACTCCAATGCAGTCCGGCGGCAGCCTGGATGGTTGCCACTACCGAACCGATGCAACGTGTAAGACAGTTGCCAACAAAGGTATTTCATTTTTTTAACGTGGTTCTCGGACCTTACACCCCTCCACATGGTTCTCATAATCCACCGACTACATACTCAAAGAACCTTTGGCGAGTCCAACTCTTTATCGCCTTACCTCGGATGTACGTTGTTATCGCAGTTCTCCGCCTCTACTACATTCCTCTGCGCCTGACTAAGCATGACGGCTCGATTGGTTACGGCTCACGCACATCTGTAATCAGGTCTTTCTCGGAAGTTTCCACCGCCGCTTAAATCGCTGTAACGCTCATGCACTCTAAGCAGTAAATTTTCCGCACCGGAGTTTTTCTTAAAAACTCTTGGTAATGTAAAAGCACTTGGTGATCACCGGAACCTCGCCACCGCCAATTTTCTTTCCTGTTAAAGCCGGACTAAGAAAATCAGTTAAGAAATCCGCTCGTCCTACGGTGGGGAGTCGAACCCCACTTTCCCCGGCATGGTGTCCGTGGCATTTCCAGTTATGCTATCGTAGGCACCGTTGCAACAGTGGTCTTTAGCGTGACTTACGCAAGCTCTCCAATTTTAAGTCCTGTCGGCTTTCCCAGACTACTCACATAAGCCTCTCAGTGAGCATTGCAATCTCCCTATTTAATGATTGCTTACCACGGCTTTCGCCAATACTTTTCAGCCGGAACACTAAACCAACTATAAACAGTCAGCGTTATTCTCAGTTGAAATGTTCGATGGGAGAATCGAACTCCCGTCCCCACCGTGAAAAGGTGGTATCTTGGCCGCTTGACTAATCGAACAGAGGAGCGTTCCTTTTTACCGAAAGGCAATTAACCGCACAAGCGTAAACGGGTTCCTGATATTGATTTTTTCTTGCAAGATTACTTTCTCGGCTCATTACACCGAAATGGGCGAAAGAGGAATTGAACCTCCAATGTTTACCACGAGGGAACGGATTTACAGTCCGCCGCAACACCACCAATCGTTGCCGTTCGCCCGGAATTTTCTTTGTATCGCCAAGAACATTAGGAAAGAAGCGGTGGGAACCTTAATCGCAAGAGCTACGCCCACAGGTGGAATCGAACCACCACACTACACCAAGTTCGCTCCGATCATTTAGCGATTCACTTCATCTTTCAGAGCCTTGCCTGCTTTGAACTTAGGTGCCTTGCAAGCCGGAATGGTAATCTCTTTTCCGTTCTGAGGATTCTTTCCGATTCTGGCAGCACGCTCAGTTACTTCAAACGTACCGAATCCAACCAACTGTACTTTTCCACCCTTGCCGAGTTCTCCGCCGACAACTTCCACAAATGCGTTGAGTGCCTTTTCAGCATCACTCTTAGAAAGTCCGGCTTCATCAGCCATAGCCTGTACTAATTCAGCTTTGTTCATTACTTCTTGCCTCCTTTCTTGTGGTCTGCATATATGGAATATGCGATTGCAATTATTACTTCTGTGATTATCGTTGCGGCAACACCGCACCAAAATTCAGGAATATACATCTTTTTGCATCCTCTCTTGTCTGCTACCTCTGGTAGCCGTCACGGTTATGCGGTAGTCATACCGTTTCTGCACTGCACCGCCGCACTCAGCCGCCTTACTTCCTCCGGTGTATCTCGGCGTAGCTTCACTGCCATGGCTATATTTATAGTTTCGTGCCGGATTGCCATGCGTGGACCATCAGGGACTTGAACCCCGGACCATCCGGTTATGAGCTGGACGCTCTAACCAACTGAGCTAATGGTCCATACCTCACGCTCAGGGAGATTCCATGTGAGGTTTCGGAGGTTCATCATAATCGTGAACTCTCCGATGTAGGATTGCTGTCGGGGAACAGCAATTCCTAAGTGGGAAGTGTTGGTGTCGAACCAACTCCTATGGATTTTCAGTCCATCGCTTCTACCGAGTTAGCTTACTTCCCATATTACGGCACTGTTGCTGTGCCGTAATGGTTAGTAGAAACTTTAATGCCAAATACCTTGTGTTCACTCCGCTTAACTTATGTCCGTGTCACTTGGTATGGTCGTAGTATAGCCTACTGAACATTATTTGTCAAGTGGAATAAACAATTTTTTCAAAAAATTTTAATTTCTAGTGTTTATTCGACTTTACAACCATTCTCCTGTATGTCAGAAAGCAACTTACTTACAGGAATTTTCATAAAATTCGCTATGTCGTATATCTTGTCGATTGGAGGATAACATTTGCATAACTCCCAATCGCTCACGGTATTTTGTGAAACATGAACCCCATCCGCAAGTTCTTTCTGTGTAATCTCTAAATTCTGTCTCTCTCTTTTTAGGTTGGTGGCGAAACTGTATTGTCTCATGCTATCCCTTTCTCTATATTCCGAGTTCGCTTCTCTTCATTACCTGTCCCTCTCCGCCGAGAAGAGCATCTACAAACTGTGCGAACATTGCCAATGCGTCCGGCGCATCATCGTGTTTATTCTTTCCAAGCTGTGTGTAACTGCAAAGGAATGACATCATCACACCGTAATCACTCTTAGGTTCATATTCTGTAATATCCTTGAATATAACGTGTTCCTTAACCCATGAAGAATTGACAATGATCTTGGTCTCTTTGTTCTGGGTCGTGTATTTCTTCGTAATATGGCATCTGCCGCCTTTTTCTCTTACAAGGCGTTCTACCTCATTGGCGGTACGGCTACCCTCTTTGTTGCTCTCAAACTGTGCCTGCTGCACATGATGTTTCACAAGCATATCTGAGTTGAGTTCGTCCAGAGTTCCCGGATCGATATTCTTGAATACCAGATCTTCCAGATAATATCTGTCTCCATACTGATAGAAAACTCCGAGGAAGTTGTAGTCTGTACCGGTGTCCTTAGTATCGCAGATTGCCAATATGGAATCCGGTTCTCTGTCAGGCAGTCCTCCGAGGTATCTCTGTAATTCTGTCGGATGATACAGAATACCCTCTCTCTCAATAGGATCACTCTTGTACAGGCAACGGTATGAAACATCATCCATAGACATCTCCATGTCATGGAAGTATTTCTCGTCAAATCCGACATCGTAATCATAGTCGAAGTTGCTCTTTCCGGTCTTAGGGTCAATATCAGGCACGGCAATGAACTCTGCCCTTGGATTGCCTTCATACATCCTTTCAAGCCGTCCTATGACATCGTGGACGCTCCAACGTGTGGCAATGTGGATTTCCTTTGCCTTTTTCTTTTTACGGGATTTAAGGTCTGTCGTGTACTCTCCGTACAGCTTATCCAGACGATCAATCGACAATGCCTCTTCGATACCGGAAACCAAATCGTCCACATACAGGAATCCCTCGCATCGGGTAACACCGGTAAGTGAACCTCTGATTGGTCTGCAGGTCAGTGTCTTAAAAGGCTGCCATCTTCCAAGGTTGATCGTTTCCTCTTTTGCATTGTTTCCCTCAAATATCACATCCGGGAACACATCGCTCCAACAATACTCATTACTGGTAATAATGTTGAGAACTGCGTCATAGAACATTCTCGTCATAAATCCAGAATGAGAGGACATAAGGTTTGGTGTGTTCGGATAATGCCCCATCACAAACGATATGAAGAACTCTCCCAGTGTGGTCTTACCGGTTCCGGGTGGCATTGATATTGACAGAATATCCAACTCATCATCAATGAGCCGTTGCATCTTCTGTACAAGCCAGTAAATCTTATTTCTTCTCGGCTGATAGTATCTGTCCTCTGGGTCTCTGTCTTTCTCCACATACAGTAAGTAAGAATCGAAGTCCTTATGTTTCTGTGCCAAGAATAACAAAGCCTGATTATAGAGGTTGTAATACTTTATATCTCCTGTGGAACAAAGCCTCAGTGCAAGGAATCGAACCTTGTTTGCCAATTTCTTTGACAGTTCTTTATCTTCACTGAGGACTTCATTCGCCATTCCGAGTAAAGACAGGAGATTGTCATAATCACTCAGATCACTTTTCAAAAGCCGTATGATAATATCTCTGTTCGACAGTTGAGCCATGAAAATTCATCCTTTCTCACGGCTCTACACGGCTCTGTAATATACCTACGGCATAACGATTTTAACTTTCGCATCCACAATAATTCCACATTTCATAGGATCATCGTATGTTCCAAACTGAATTGCGCCATTTTCTTTAAGTGCTCTGCCAATTTCAACTGCCATTCTGTCTTTTATGATTTCTCCCATATTGTCACTTCCTGCTTCAAATATTGTGAGTATTTTGCGTTCTCCAAATGTTCTAATCTCTTTTCTGCCATACACCGATTGCCAACCTTTTAATCGGCGGTTTTCTTCTAAGATTGTGTTATACGCTGCTTTCAGGCGTTTCCTTTTCAGGCGTGTCTCTTTCCGTTGCTTTTTCACGTTTTTCCTCCTGGTCTTTTCTATCTCTCACGCTCTTACTGCAAACACTCAGGATAACCATATTCAGATGATTGTTCTGCTTTCTGAGCTGTGCGTTCTGTTCTAAGAGCAGTTCGTTCATCTGTGTGATTTCCTTTTTCACATCGTTGTTGGACTTTGCATCTTTCCAACTCACAAAGATATAAATTCCCAGTACCACAAACCATATAAGTGCAAAAATCAAATCTTTCATCTCTATTCCTCCGGCATATAATATAATCCATTGTCATAAAACTTCACGTCCGGCTCTCTGTCCGCACTTTTCAGCAGAATCACATTTCCGTTTGCAAAGTTTTTTATTGCATCCGGCGGTAATTCTGCATTTTTTAACATCATATATGGGGAGAATAAGATTTGCAGCATTTCATTGTAAACCTGAGTTGTTCTTTCTTCCGTCTTATACTTCCCAATCACTGTGTTGTCCGCAAATATTCGTTCCTGACTTACGAATATTTCTTTTACGTTATTCAAATTGATTGTAGTGTCTCTATCCTGATTTACTATGAACATCACTCGTCCTCCAACCACTTGTTATCCAAATAGCAGAATCCATACACCGCAGCTCCTATAACGACAATCCATAACATCCAGAATCCGACCAACATCGCCGTACTGCTGCTTACCATGTAATCCACGGCACTATCCAATGTGTCCGTCTGAATAAACGTGCTGCCATTGCTTATCGTGTTATCTTTCAGTTCTGTATAAATGACACCATCGTAGGCAGTGTTTATCACGTAATACTTATACCGCACGCTGCTTGATTTCTTCTGTGTGTCTATATGATAGTCTCCCGGCATGGATATTGTGCCGTATGGAAATTCAACGCCAAGAAATGATACCTTTTCGCTATGTTTCTCCCAACTGTCGTAATAATCCCACGAATAATACGTTTCCGTTGTGTAATATGTGTGGGATTTTCCGTTTACCGTGGTTGTATGTGCTACCTGCCTGGTGTGTTGGTTGTAATGTTCCTCCCGGACTTCGATATAGGCATACTCTCCGGCAATATCAGGGTCAGTAACCGGATCTACAACCGACAGAGTTCCTTTTACAAACGCATTACCTACATTGGTTCTCATTCCATACTGGAACTGTTCTGCATCATTATCAATCTTGATTGCCTGATAATATTCCTCATTTTTGTTGTCACACGAGGAAGAAATCTTTTCGCTGATGAAAAATCCACCCGTGAGCATGACAAGGATAATGACGATGCTGAACATGAGTTCTCGCACCGTCAAATCCCAACCACTGCCGGAGTAGATTATCGTACTCCATTTTCTCATAGGCTTATTCTCCAAACAGATTGCTTACCGGCTGCCTGTCCTCTGTGTTGTATTCCAAATATGAATAATTGATAACCTCATATCCCATCATTCCTAAGATTTGCTTATGAGGAAACTTACGCACATATTTCTTGTATGCCCGGACTTCATTGTTGTAAGACTGTCTGTACTGTGCAATCAGGTTTTCAGTCGTAGACAATTCATTCATAAGCTCTTTGTAATTTTCATTCGATTTCAGTTCCGGGTACTGCTCCGCAACCGCAGCAATGGAAGTTGTGACATTCTCAATATCCACACCGCCATTATTCCTTGCGTCAACAACTGCCAGAAGTGTATCTGCCTCATGCTTATCGTATTCCTTTACGCAGTCTGCCAGATTGTAAATGAGATCGGTTCTGCGTTTCTCCTGTGTCTGCACATCAGAATCCGCCGTAAGAACCTGTTCCTCTAACGAGATGGCTCTGTTGTTCGTGGTTACGAAAATTCCTGCAATCAGTAATACAAATGCGGCTACAATGCCGACAATAATCCATGTTCCTTTATTTTTCATTGTTGTTGCCCTCCATCTTTATCATAAATTTGTTTTCTGCCAATACGATTCCTCTGGGAGTTTCCGTGAATATTGGCTCTGTTCCGTTGTAAATCTGAAATTCCACATCATTCCGGCAGACGGCATCTCCGCCGTCCATCGGAATAGCTGCCAGAACTTCTTTTGTATCGGTCTTATAGACCACCACCGTTGTCATATTGCACCTCACATGAAGTAATCATAACCGACACCATATTTTGCCATGATAAGACTCTTTGCCATTTCCTCTAGCTTCTGGTGTTCGGTCGCATCCAGATACACGCCCTCATAGGTTCCACCCTGGCATCCCATCCAATCGTACTTGCAATGTAAAAGTTCATGCACAAGATCCTTTTCCATGCAGTGTTTGAACAATGTATTGTTCTCTTTGTAAGATTCATCGCTGAGTAACTGGATGTTTGCCTGACTGGATTCAAAAATGAATGTGTTATATCCGGCAGCGTCAATTACCTCTTCTCCATTAGGGTTCATAATCTTATCCTTAACGTGTGCCAGTATTAGCCACCCATCAAGGAACAATCTGTGTTGCCACTCTCTCAGGCACTCTTCTAACTGCTCCTGACTTTTGAATACATCTATCGGTTTCCCTTTTTTCTCTCTCTTTTCAATGGTTCCGCAAGTGTTGTTCTCAAAAGCCGTACCGTCTGCAACTGAAAAGCACCATTTGTCTCCATATCTGCGGCCACACACATAGTCCCCTATCTTTACCGGTATTTCGCATCTGCACTGATTTCCTACGTTGGTAATGAGTACCAGCCCACCTTTTACGGTGCTATGGTCTATGAAAAAGTTCTCTCCGCTGGCAGTCATATAATCATCAATTTTCTTACCGCAAGTAAGCAGATCGAACATTTCACGCTGATTTTCCCCAGTCCACATCATGGTTTTTACTTCATCCGGGGACTTCGGTTTCAAGTTCAAATTATCCATCATTCGCTCTCCTTTACTTTCTTGGCAGATTTTACCTTGATTTTCTTTCTACCGAACTGCTGATATACCAGAGCAGACGCATGAACACTGTCCGTGCTACATACGGTAACAGTTCTGCGGATTGGTTTTCTCTCAATGGTTTCAAACACTACTTTGTACCACCGTTGTTTCATTGGTTCTGCCCTCCTGTATTCTTCCGTATATTCTTTCGCACTTTTCGGCGTGTTCACATCTGATTGTGGTTAATACCTTTTGGGTCTGATCCGCTAATACAGTAATATCAACCTTATCAACGTCAGCTTCAAAATCAGGGCAGAAAGCACAATAATCTTTCACTCTGAGTTCCATTCCATTATCCATGACATCCCACCGCCTTTAACATACTGATTTTCTCTACCAGAACATCAACCGTTGCGTTGAGCTTGCTGTTCTTAATGCAAACTTCCTGATAATCCTCATATAATTTTCCACCATTCAGCATTTTAGTCTGTTCCTTGACTGTGGCATCCAGCTCTGCATTGAAACTTTCAAGCTGTTCAATCTGTTTCCTCAGATTATCATTCTCTTTTTCTACTTTCGCATTTCTTTCTTCCAGAGATTTCTTGTTTGCTTTCAGTTTTTCAACCTCGCTCGTAAGTTCTCCGAGTTTCTTTATCATTTCCTGCTCAGACATGGTTCCCTTTTCCTCCGTCTCTTCTACTCCGAGAAGTACCTTAATCTGTTTCTTTGAAATGTGATATGTCATTGCAAGGGCGGCTATGGATTCCCCGGAAGAATACTTTTGCTCAATCTCTGTTTTCTTCACGGAAATATCCACACCATTCGTATTGAACATACGCTTATAACCGCCCTCTTCCAGAATTTCTACTATTGTCTGCGTGTCGCACACATTCAAGTCCGCAAGAATGGGTATCTGTCTCTTATGGTTCTTCGCCAAGCGGTAATCCATTAAGATTTGTCCCTTATCCATTCTTACCTCCCTGTTTTACCCCCCCCCACGGAGAAAAAGTCCTCATATATCGCTTTGATAACTTCCGCATCGTAGAGTGCATTGTGTTTTTGACCTTTCGGCAAATCAATTCCTCTGTCTGCAAGTAACTGTTCTCTCGAAATGTCAAAAGCTGCTTTTTCTGAAATATCAAGCATCATTGCAATGTCCTGATTGATGTCGTGGCAAGCCGGTGTAATAAACTTAGGCAACATCTTAGCGTTACCTACCAATAAGTCAATCAGCAACACCATATCGTAATGTGAGACATCTGAAACGAATACCGCAGTATAATCGCTGTCAAAATTAGCATCCATTTCAAGCCATTCCATAAGTTCACGGCGAACATCTTCCTTACTGCCGATTACAGTCGTTGTTTTATTGTCGGCTGCCATACTTTCTTCTAACTCCGCATTGCCACTCAAAACCAAATGATCGAGGACATTCTTCTCGATCCATTCATCACACATACTCTCATCATAGTCCGTCAGTTCTGCGTAAAATCTGTCTCCGGTGTCAGAGACAATTCCTATGCTGATAAGAGTTGTGTCCTTACGTAGACCGGTAAACTCTGTGTCAAAAAAATAGGTTCTCATGTGGTTTCCTCCGTTTCTTCCGGTGCGGCTGCAAAATTCACTCTTAGATTTGATGTGGACAACGACTGATAGGCCATTGCATAACTGTAAATCTCTCTATCCAATATCTCATCCTTTATTGCATCCGTGACCGAACTCTGCATGATCGCCGTAGGAATCTTTGATTTTTCATTCTCATAGGCTTTAATCAACACATCTCCGTCATAGCCTTTTGCCAATTCTCTTAATGTCATATCTACTTCTCCGCTTTCTGTTCCTTTTTGGCTTTCTTGGCAGCCTTTTCTTCCTCTGCCATCTCAGGAATGAATTTACGGAAGATATTGTTGTAATTTCCGTTGTTACCGGCCCACTTCTTAACAATAGCCATAGCCAGTCCTGCCTCTTTGGAGTAGGTATCGCACTTTCTAGGTTTGCGAATGATTACTTCTTTGCCGTCTACGATCTTCTTTTTGGCTTCCACATTATCCATGCAGTTTACGACCGTCTTTGTGCCGTCAGACCAGAACACGATTGTTGCCGGATTCTGGAAAATCACGTTTTCAATGCCGTATGCAGCAATAGGCTTGTCCTCGATCATTGCCTCAACACACAGATTGTTGAAACGGTAAGGACTACCGCAAATATGAGCAACCTTTCCTGCGTAGGTGCTGCCATCTTCACACTCGATTGTTACTTTCTTAAACTTCTTATCAGCTAAACTTCTATCCATATTGTCCTCCTTTAATCCTAAATCCTTAAAAATGTCTCCAAACATTACTTCTCCCGGAATGCCTCGGTTTGCAAAGACCTGTTCCTGGAGCAATCCCATCTGTGCATCATATACTTTATCCATGGTCTTGCCTATCTTCTCAGTTACGCTCGCCACTTTCAAATCCTCCTGGTTGAACTTCGGTGCTTTCATCCACTCGTATTCCATCAGCCTTGTAAGAAGTGGCGGTTCAACACCAATCATTCTTATTCTGTGCCGCCGCTCATTTAGCGAAAAAGCCGTAGCCGTATAGTTTTTCTCGTCCGGGTATAGTCCTTTCGGCAGTATCGGTGGCGTTTTCAGCCACGCACTGATTGGAAAATCGTCAAAATCCGGCATCGGTGGTGCTAATTCCGGTGGTTTCCAAGGATGCTTTTCTTTCTCGTCCATGTGTTTATCCTCCTATTTTCTTTTATGATTAAAGGTTTTCCCTCTAATTCCATTGAAATTGTTCTCTATCTTGGCTTTCACGCAGTCATTTTTCAGATTGCACTTACCGCACTTATCAAGATTTCTGTACGTCTCTATGCCGAAACACGGTCTGAATATCTTATTTATGGCAGACTGCTTCATTTTCACTTCAAAAGGTACTTCAAATCCCTCTTTCAGATGAGCAATATCCGGCATATCATACTCTTCATCCAGTGTAGGCTCAGATATTTCCTTAATTTCTGCAAGCGGTATGGGGTCTCCGAGCCATTCATCCATGATAAAGAGCTGTGGTTTTGTCTCATTTTTCATACATATCCCCCTACGCCTCTATCAGTGTGAATACGCGCCTATATACATCCTTGTCCGGCAGAAGTGACAGCCTATTCAGTGTTGTACCTCCAAGATAAACGTTAAATGTACAATCCCCTATGGTTAATGTTCCTATGGTGCCCGGATCGTTCAGATCCACTTGTACGCTATTGTGCTTATTCAATATCGCCCGTATGGTCTTGCACACTTCCTCATTTTCTTTTTCTGATGCAAGGCAATCAAAACACGGATTTTTATTCTTTGATGATCTCATAATATTCTCCCTCGCACTCTTTCGGAGCCATAGTTCCCCATCCGTCAGCCTTTCTCAGCTCATAATGGGTTCCTCTGTCGATGGCAAAAAGTTCTTCGCCCTTATCAATATTCATTTCCATATTCTTCTCAATGTCATTTACGACAATATTCTGTAAGAAACGTGCTATCATGCCTCTTTCTCCTTTATCACTTCGGCAAACGCCGGATTCTCATGCAGCTTTTCAGTAGGCCATCCCATGTGATGATACAGTTTTTCCATAAATCCAAGACACTCCGCCTTATCATACGCCAGTAGGAAACACAGTAATTGTTCTCTGTTATACAGCACTGACGGTCCGGCTCCCATTTTTATGTAATCGTAATCTGGGTAACGTACCTGAAACTCATTCGTTGTTGCTGCCAGTATCTCAAATTTCACTGCTGATCCGTGTGGTTCCCTTATGCAATGTCTGAATGGTATCATTCTCTATCCCTCACTCTTTTCTCCCATCTCTCATGTTTTCGTGCCATCTGTTCCTCATCTACCGTAAGCGAAAGTTCTCCGGCGCACTGCACGACATCCGTATATTCCTCACGGATATTGGCAATGGCTTCTTTCTCAGTAACCGGTGTCGGATTCTCTTTGCGGATAATCCTTGCCATTTTGAGAGCCGCCTTTGCCAGTTCAGTACATTCCTCGGCAAGCTGTTCCAACATTGCAGCTTCGCCAATTTCTTCAATAATTTTCATTATCTCTCCCTCTTTGTGATAACTTTAAGTCTATCCAGTGGATATGTCTCCACTTTGCCATCTTCCAGAACGACAACCGCTTTTGTGCCAAGCAGGCTCGTGATTGTATCTATCCATGTTCCTTTTCTATTCTCACAGTGAGTACAATCTGGTATCTCATTGCACATATCAGCAATATCGTTACAGAATTTGCACTCTGCATAGCTTCTTGTGATTTCTACCGGTCTATCCATGCCCTACACCTCATACTAATAATTGCTCAATGCTTATTTCTCCGCATTTCTTACACCCGCATTTGCATACCTCGTACTTAAATCCGCTGTAACCAGGTAGCGTCCAGAGAACTTCCAATACTTCCCACTCATGCTTGCACGGAAGAAAATGCGATACCAAAATCTTGTCGAATAACCTTTTATACCACGGTTCCTTGTGCCAAGACCTCTTTTTATTTTCCGGGGAATTTTTGGAATTGCTGTTTTCATTGCTCATCCGGTTTTACCTCTTATGAGGCGTAAGCCTCCGCCGATTTTTAATTTTTGCCTGTTATTGTTTCTACGAGCAGACGTGACGGCATCCTCATTATGAGGTCATTACACATTTGATTCAGACGATGGTTTTCATCCGCAAGCGTATTTACCATGAGGTACAATCCCTCTTCTCTGGTAAGTTCTCCGCGCTCTATCATCTGCCATACTCGGAATACCGTTGCATTGTTTCTGATATGCGTTTCAGAGATCCCTACGGTGTATGCCTCTGTCATGCAGTCCGGTTGAACTTCCGCAGTGTGTCCTCTTTCCATTTGTCCCATGCGGTCTGCTTCTTCTCTCTGCATACTTCCGCCTCTCTCTGCTTATTCTGTGTTGCTGTTTCTTTGTTCTGTTCCATATTTCTCTCTTTCTATGCCGGTAGGCATCCGCCATTTTTGGATTTTGTGGTTTCGTAAAGTTCTCACTTTCCTTTTGTTATTCGGATGCCGTGTTTATACTTACATTGTAAATTTGGTGGTTTACGCTTTTGGGGTCTTTTGCCATTTTACGATTGGGGTGGTTTGTGGCTTTTTAATTTTTCGGGAACTCAGAGGGGTGAGTTGCCCCTGATCCGCTCCGCCCTACACCCCCGCCCCAGGGTATAAGCTGCCGGACCTGTCCCCGGATCGTCACACCAGAACCGCCGGAAACGTGCCGGAGTTCGTAAAAGTAAAAGAAAACGAACCGCAAAACGCCCATTTTTAAAGGTTTTCGAGATCGTCCGGGAGTTCTGCCGGGTCTGTGCCTCCTGTTTCTACTGGTAAACGTTGCACAATGTCCGCCGCGGTTGGTAACTCCTGCACCTGTTTGCCTACGTTTAAATCTATCTTTTGTACGGCCTGCGTGTAACCGTGGTTATTATTAAAATCAGTAGCGAACACGATCGGCGGGATCTCTCCATTAAAAGCGAGTTGTTTCTTATATGCTGCGATGGTATTCTTGAATATTTTTATTGTGTCAGAATACGCGCCAGGGCGGGCAGTTTCCCAATTATTCAAAGTTTCCCTAGAAATCCCGGCAAAAGCGCAAAAGCCCTCTATATCAGGCACTAAACGCACGCCGTCAAGTGCTCTATCCTTAATATAATTTATATATCGCTCTGCGACTTCCCGAAACTCTTCCACCGTTTCCAACTTCCTAGGCCGTCCCCCTTTTCCCCTCTCCGCATCCGCTACAGATCTTTTAAAGCCGTCTAGCATCATATCGCATAGGGCTACAGCTTGCGCCGTCTCTATTTCTTCATAGTCTCGCCCCGGTTTAAATCGTTTATAGCTTTGTTTTCTGACTCCGTTTTCGTCCCTTGTTGCCGTTTCTTTCTTCTCTCCTGCCATCTCTCCGCCTCCTGTCTTTCTGTGCCCTCCGTGGTGGTCCTATACTGTCACACAGGCAAAATAAAAAGAGCACCGAGAAAAGCTACTTTCTGCTTCTCTCTGTGCCCTACGTTCTACTTTTTCGGCTAACTCTATTTATTATATATGTGGATCCGCTCCGCCCTCCGGCGGTTCTATTATTTCTATCTCTATACCGCAACCAATGGCGGCGGCGTATTTCTCCATATCGTCAAGCGTGAATCTATCCGCGTTTAGTCTCTGATTTACATTCTGCCGGGACACTCCCAAGCGATCCGCCAGATCTTGCACCGATACCCCGCGCCGCTTCATTATAACGCGCATTTTCTCGCCAAAACTCAACCGCACCGGCTCCGCCCTCCTTTCTCTCTGTACTCCTCTAATATATAGGAATATGCGCCCCGTGTCAAGTCTGCTGTTTACATGGTAAAGACTGCGCCGGGGTTTTTCTGCACTTTGTAAAGTGTACAATTTACACAATAAACCGCCGTTGTTTTGTTTAGTCGGCTATACACTTTTCACAAACTCAAAAAAATGTAAAGTTTTCGCTTGACTTTGTAAAGCATGCGGTTTACAATACAGACATAAAGAACGAACCGCAACGGAACAAAACGAACCGCCGGACGTTCACCAAAACAAACAAGCAAGGCAGACGGGGCGCACGGTGTACCCCAAAAGATCAACGGTTTTCAGACCGGACCAAGGGCAACCGCCCGGACCAAGGCAACGGAAAGCCGGCACTTATTAAGATGAGACCGAACACACGCAACCGCCGCCGAACTTGAAACCGCACGAGACCGGGAAAGCGGTATAAAATCGGCCCGGCATTGAGTGAAAGCAGTTACCACTTATACAATGATTAACGCCCCCAACGCTCCCAGGGGAAAGCGGGAACCGTGCCGGAACTATTGAGCCGGTGCGATGGCTGGAACGAGTTGACCATATACACGCAGCATAAAAGGGAATGGCCCGGGCGAACCCCCGAAAAGCCGCCGTCTGCAAGTCTGACGCAAACGACTATTGAACCAATTAAAAAAGGCGGATCCGCAACACCTGCCAAGCGAACACGGACCGCCGCCACCCCTCCGGGGCTTGTCTCCTATTATAACAGGCTTTCCCGGATGGAACAACAGAAAAGAGAGGGAAAGACCATGACAGCAGAAAAGATTATTGATTCTTTAAAATTCACATTTGAAGAGGCAGACGAACAAAAGGACCTTTTTACACCGTCCCACGTTCTCTATAAGTGCCGCATTATCAACCCGGCAAATAACCGCCGTTATACTTTTGATTATCAGTGCAACCCATCCGCAACCCATGAGCCGGAGAAAAAAGATTGTTTATATTGTATCTTATCTGATGCTTCTTGTGTTGAGAGCTGCACAGATGAAGCGGACTTTTTAACAGAGTTTGGATATATTGACGGCGGAGCGGATCAGATTAGAAAAGGCTTAAAGGCTTTTAAGGCTTGCAAACGCACCGCGGCGGCTATTGATCGCATTTTCACAGAGGACGAAAAAACCGCCCTTAATGAGTATTACGAAAATTACTAATTGACAGAAACGAGGCGCGCGCCCTCCGGGGCGCTCCCTCTCAAAATATAGGAGGCTTATATATATGATTACATTAGCAGAGGCAAAAGCCATTTATAGAACCGGAAAAGGCCACTTTTTCGATCGTGAAACTTTCAAATATTGGGGATCTCGTATAGAATCCGCTTTGTATAAAAACCGCTGTTTTGTTACCAGTGAAAACAATTTTGACGGCAGCCGCAGAGCTTACACCGTGCGCCGTTTCTCTCCTGACTTTCTCCACGTTGAGACGGTCGGAGAGTTCCAGGAACACGCTACAAAATGGGGTGCAAGAGAAGCAGCAAAGGAGGTTGTATAAAGTTATGAAAGAATTTATGTATGTTTTCCAGATTTCAAAATTGATCACTTTTGAAGTGGAGTTTTACACCCTCGGCACCAACTCCGCGCCGTACTTCTCAACTTCTGCGAATGAGTTCTGCAGAAGCAAGCGAGACTATACCAGATGCGGACAGGCTCAGCGGGATCTGCTGCCGAAGTTCTCACCGGCTCGCCGCTTCTTTGAAAAGTGGGATCATTGCCATTTACACGACTTGACCCCTGCAGAATATGAGGAAGTAACCGCAGATATTGAGAACTTGAAAGCCCGTTATAACTACATTGAGGACATCCGCGACACGTTCCGCGGTTCCCGTTCCTCTATCCCATTTTATGACATTGTGAAGCTCTCCAAGATGGAGCCGAAAAAGAAAGGGGTCGCATAGTATGAAAATCGATATTGAAAGGCTTATTGACGCAGTAACCGCAGAAAATGAAGCATATAACGAGTATTGCCACAGCTCAAAAACCTTATACCGTGGCCCCTTTGAGGAAATCACAGCCCGGAAAAATCATGTAAATTATGCGCGAGAGGTTCACGACAGAGAACGGAACGCCGTTGACACATTAGCCGAGGTTTTCCAGATGGACGCAGAGACACGCAACCGGCTTTATATTGCAGCTAGAGCCGTGAACCGATGGCGGAACGCTACACAGTGGGCGCGGCTTATCCCGGACACCATGCAGGACCAGATTCGCCGGTTTATCTTTGGAGAACCCGAGGCACCTAATAGCACTTGTAAATATTGCGGAGTGTGGCAGGCATAGACGGACGGCGGCGGATCATCCGCCCCGGCTCCGCCGGATATATTGAGAGATCGGAGGCTTTAGGATGGCTTATGAATATCTGAACCGCTCCGCAGTATTAAAACATCTGCAAGAGGGGCAAACCGTAAATATTGATGAGTATATAGAGAAAATGCAGTTTTTCAAAAAATACGGAAATTGTCAGGGAATCTATATAACAGATAGCCGCTATATTGAGTATTCGGAAATCGGCTTGCATTATTTCAAGTATGATACATTGATAAAATTCTTTGAGGATTTCAAACAGAGGAACCACACAAAACGTATATTGATAACATTCAGCAAAAACCACCGCTTACAATGTGAGCCGGTGAAGGATTAAGGAGGCCTTTATATTATGGGATGGGATTATACACACGCTACACACTACACCAGAACCGGAGCTATTGACCGGAAAGCAGAAATTGACGAGCTTTACACCTGGCAGAACGACACCAGAAAAGCCGAGGTTGTACGGTCCGCAATGGTAGGAAGTACATACTATGCAGCTATTAAAATAACAGAATTGAGCACCGGAGAGACAGAGACAGCCGCCGCCGTTGCATTGACACACACCAACAGCCGGGATTATTTCAACTTTGGAGTTAAGACGATTGGGGAAAGCTCTGGACCATGCGAAGATCATTGCCCGGCTTCTATTCTCTCTCTTCTCTCCCCTACTGATTCAGAATATGCCAATAACTGGCGCGAGAGATGCATAAAGAACATTGAGAAAAAGAAAGATCCGCACGCATTGAAAAATTTACCGGTTGGCGCAGTGATCCGCTTTATTAAGTACAACGGCGAGGCGGTGGAGCTTATGAAGCATCCGGCAGCGTATCAGTTCAAACGCCCGTTCTGGTATTGTAAGGAATCCGGCTGTTATATGCCTGCTACCAGAATCCCAGACAGTTACGAAGTAGCTACCGCATAACACATTGAATCAGGAGGATAAAAGACCATGAATAATACAGTATTGAGAATTGAGAACGGAATGAGCAGTTTTGAACTGCTTCAGGCCAAGGTTGCAAGCCTTGAAGCAAAAGAAAGACGCATGAGTGAGGATGAAAACCGCCGGATCGCTGCTATTGATGCCATGCGTGAGATGGAAAAGAACCCGACAACATCCCGGCGTGATCGCTTTGAGTTATCCGCTGATATTCCTATCCAGTGTGAAGCATTGAAGCATTTACACAACGAGCGTTGTTGTGTAAGTTCTGAAATCAGAGGATTGAGAACAGCCATTGATCTTATATTGGCAGTTTCCAACTATGGCGGAGAAGTAACACAGAATAACCGCCGGATGATTGAAAGTATATTAGCTTAATCGTTACATTGTAACATTGAGTAACAGCGTGTAATATGGAGGTAACAGGGATGGGCAACATTGTATTGAATTTTAATGAAAGAGAATTGACGTTATTAAGCGATGGTGTTTTGACTATGATTGACAACGCAGGACAGGCGAAACGTCTTGTATGTGATACTGCATCACTCAAAGCTATTGATACCCATATCAAAGAGTTGCAGGCATTGAACAACAAAATATGTCATGCCGGTATCAGATAAAGAAAGGATTGAGAACTATGAGAAAGAAAAGCGTATTTGTAAACTGTATGGAGACATTAACAGCAAATAGAAAGCATAATGAGGCCCGTGCTCTCCTTAATGCAGGACTGAAAGAGTCCGCACAGAGGCAGACAGCCACCACCGCTCCGGCGTATGTTCTTGCAAAACCGTATGTGTTCCCGGCAGTTGATGGAAATATGACTTATCATACCTCATGGGGATCTCACGGAGTAAAAGAAGAGGCTGAAACCATATTGAGCGTATTGAGTTCTTTCTGCCTCCGCTCCACCCTTGTAAAAATCAATCAGGGGCCACGCCTCACTCAGTATGTTATTGAACCGGCTCCGGGTACTCAGGTACAGTCCGTATTGAGACGTGAAAAGGAATTTCAAGCAGCCTTACATTGCAATGCTTCATTGAGATTTGACAACGGCTATGTGTATATTGAGGTTCCTACCGGTACAGAAACCGTGTTCCTGGGGGATATGCTTATTGATAATGAGTTTCAGTCCTCCGATGGGTTCACAATGGCGATCGGTATGGCGGTTGACGGTTCCAAGCATTACATTGATATTGCCAAGGCGTGCCACATCCTTATTTCTGGTATGACCGGATCCGGTAAATCAATCGTGCTGCACAACCTCATTCTTTCCCTGTTGATGAAGAAAGATCCGGTTCAGATGCACTTATACATCATTGACCCAAAGGCTACCGAGTTTGAGTATTATAAAAACCTAGCAGCTTGCACGGTTGTTTCCGAAGTGAACGGCGCAGTTGATTTATTGAAAAACCTCTGTATTGAGATGGATCACCGTTACTCCGTTCTGGCTGCTGCCGGATGCCGTGACATTGACAGCTACAATCAGAAGTTCGCAGACAGCCCGATGAGAAGAGATATTGTATTCATTGATGAGTTATCAGACCTTATGAGCATGGGCGGTAAATCCGTTGAGGGCTATATCGTCAGAATCGCACAGAAAGCCCGTGCCTGCGGTATTCATCTTGTGATTGCCACACAGTACCCGGTTGCAAAGGTTGTTACCGGATTGATTAAGGCAAATATGCCTACAAAGATCTGTCTCCGTGTCGGTACAGTCACAAACTCTATGGTCGCATTGGATATGGCCGGCGGTGAAAAGCTCATGGGGCATGGAGATATGCTTTTCCTCCCTAACGGTTCCCTTACTCCTGTAAGACTGCAGGGTGGGTTCGTTTCAGAGACAGCGATCAACAATATTGTTTCCGGTTTGATGAAAAATCAGTAAGTAGGAGGTGGTTAGAATGGCAGGAAAGACAACGGTTGCTTGCACGAATGAGCAGTATGAGACCATCATCTCTACAATTTATGAGGGATGCGGTTCAATCCAACCTAACCCAAGGGTTGCGACAGCTCTTGTTGTTGAAGCAAATACGGGATTGAGAATCGGGGATATTCTCTCTTTGAAACTTAATGACATAATACAAGATAGAAACAGATACCGTTTTGACATTGTGGAACAGAAAACCGGGAAAAAGCGTACTTTTACTGTGCCGGATTCTGTATATGAATATCTCAAAGAATACTGCGATAAGTTTGAGGTAGGCTACAACTCTATCATATTCCCAATAACAGAACGGTATATGCAGAAACACCTTGCAAAAGTCTGTGACTACCTTGGATATGAGCATATTGGTACACACTCTTTCCGAAAGATGTTTGCTACAAAGTGTTATGAGGCATCCGGGAATGATATTGAACTCGTCCGTAGACTCTTGCAACACTCTTCCGTTGCCGTCACAAGGCGTTATATTGGCATCTCAGACGAAAAGGTTGAGAGTGTGCTGAGTAGTTGTGTTGATATTATTTACCGTCCAAAATAAGGCACATGGAGGCTTGTATGGGTATCAGATTGGTAAGCATTGATGATGTACTTGACGTGATATGCAAATATGAAAACAGACCAATTCAGCGAACAATGGTGTATGAGATTGAAAAACTCAATAGCTGCATATCCACGGACGAACAAATGATTGAGATACAAGGAAATAAAGACATTGATTTTGAAGAGTAATGGTTCCTTATAAGATTTGTCTATTTGAGTGTTGGGTAACAAGTTTCTGGCAGTTTTTAATGTGAAAGCTGCCGCCGGTATGAGGGTTGAAAACGGCATATACCATCCCTTTGTTGGCTGACAGGTTTTCCGGCTTTAATGTGAAACCGGATAAGGATATGGGGATCTCCTGACATTCGCGTATCTCCGGCGGAACGCACGATGCCGTTTGATAAGAACGTGTCCAAATAGACAAATGCTATAAGGAACCATTGAAAAAATGGAGGTCTTAGGCATGATTGATATTACAAACTGCAATAAAATCATCATTGATACAAACGAAAAGGTTGAAAAGATCATTGATTGGTACGAACAAAATAAGGATTGGTTGGATGCCGAAGAGTTCCGCATCCCTATCCCCTCCGCTCTCATTGAGCTGCCGGAGGAAGATATAAAATTCTATTATGAATCTGAGGGTGTGTTTGCACGGTTGCATCTGTATATGGGCGGCGTGTATGTCTGCAATTACAGATATGATCCGAAGTCTCAGAAGATAGGTGAACTCATCTTTCCGGCTATTTTGAGCAAGGAAAAACGCAAGGCAGCTCAGATGATATTGGCTGCCGACAGAACACCGTACAAAGAGGCATTGAAGTTCCACTCTCTCATGTGCTTCGCCACTCATTACCGCAACTGCATTGAGACAGCGGATCAGAAAGAGAAGCACATCTCCAATAGCCACAAGAAACGCATACAGCGTTCCGGCGGTACAACTCCGCTCATCACAACATATCGCATTGATAGCCGCCCCATTCCGGAACATCCTGGAACCAAGCAGCAATATACAAAGCCTACGGAACAGGTAAGTGTGAGAGGTTTCTACCGGACCACCAAAACAGGCAAACGTGTATGGGTTCGCCCATTCACAAAATACAACGGGAACTCTGAAAATCATAAAACATACAAAGTATAGGAGGACACTATGAGCAATTTGAAAGTATACGCAAAAACCATTGAAGATGAAGCGCTTGAACAGATCAACACTCTTCTGTCTCAGGATGCCTTTAAGGACTGCAAGGTTCGCATTATGCCGGATGTTCATGCCGGTAAAGGCTGTGTAATCGGATTTACGGCAGACCTGGGAGAAAAGGTTATCCCGAACATTGTTGGAGTAGATATTGGCTGTGGTATGCTCTGCGTGAGCATCGGACACGGAGACATTGATTTTGAAAAATTGGATAATGTCATTCGTACCTATGTCCCTAGTGGAAGAAATGTGCATGACGGTAGAGTTATGCGTTTTGGCGAATTACAAAACCTCTACTGTTACCGCGAATTGAGAGACACCAAGCGTATTGAGCGTTCTATCGGAACTCTCGGAGGTGGAAACCATTTCATTGAGGTTGATGTTGCTGAGGACGGATATAAGTATCTGGTTATTCATACCGGTAGCCGTAACCTCGGAAAACAGGTGGCGGACTATTACCAGAATCTTGCCTACGAATTGATGTGCGGTAAGGACGATTTGTATGAGCGTCAGGATAAGCTCATTGAGGAATACAAGGCTGCCGGAAGAAAGTCTGAGATTGAGGCTGCCATAAAAGAACTGCGAGAGAATTTCCGTGCCACCACTCCGAAGTTGCCAAAGGATCTGTGTTACTTGGAGGGAAAGTACCGGGAGCAGTATTTACATGATATGCGTATCTGCCAGAAGTTTGCATATTTCAACCGTGTGATGATCGCACAAATCATCTGCAATCACATGGGATGGGGAGTTGACGCTGATATGCCGAATTACTTTGAGTGCATCCACAACTATATAGACCACGATTCCAATATTGTCCGCAAGGGTGCTATCTCTGCAAAACTTGGAGAAGAGGTACTTATCCCTATCAATATGCGTGATGGCTGTATTCTCGGAACCGGCAAGGGAAATGATGATTGGAACTGTTCTGCGCCGCATGGAGCCGGTCGGCTTATGTCCCGGAGTAAGGCAAAGGAAACTCTCTCTTTGAACGATTACTCAGCTTCTATGTCCGGCATCTACACCACTTCCGTATCTGAGGAAACCATAGATGAAGCTCCGATGGCATACAAACCGATTGATGAAATCATGGGCTGTATCAAAGATACCGTTGATATTCTCGCAGTATTGAAGCCGGTCTATAATTTCAAGGCAAGCGAATAAAGTAGCGTTATTTTATACATTGATGTATAATGGACTAAACATTGAACATGGAGGATATGCCTATGAAAATGAGATATTTAGCTGTGTTGCTGTTATCTGCCGTCCTATTTGTCGGATGTGGAAACAACACCGCAACAAAGAGTGGAAATACCGCAGTTGATACCACCGCCGAAACCGAACAAAAAGAGAACCTTGCTGATATGATGGAAACCAAGGAATACTCATGTACGGTTGATGATTCATTCATTTATTACGTTATGTATGTTACGAACAATTCCGATAAGGTTGTCAGCATTGATTTGAACGTGACCGCACTCGATTCTTCCGGCGGTATGGTTGGTTCTTCCAGTGACGGCACAAAGGCTGTTGCTCCCGGTCAGACTGCCGGGATATGGACCACATTCGATGAATGGGATAAAATAAGCAGCTTCGATTATACGATGTCCGTAAATGAGGAAAAGGACTTCTCTCCGGTATATGATGATCTTTCGATTGATTACAACACGACCGATACAGGTATTGTTGCATCTGTCACGAATAATGGGGAATCTCCTGCAGATTTCGTGTGGATGGATGTTGTCTATCTTAAAGATGGGGAAATGGTAAATTTCAGTGAATTGTCTTTCATGGACGATAATCAGGAATTGCAGCCGGGAACAACGCTCTCCGATGAGGGGACTTGCTACTCCGATTCTGGTTTTGATGATGTAGTGATTGCCATAAATGGCAGAAAATGATTTAAGGCAGAGGTTTTATTCCTCTGCCTTTTCTATGAGTTCCCATGCCTTTTCATCGCCAAATTCTTTCCTTACGGCTTTCCATAATCTGAGGTACTTCTTGGATTCTCTGTCCCTTTCAGTCCTTGCCTTATCAATCTGGCTTCTGATACGGCTTATATACTGTTCATCCTCTGTCTGTATCAGCTTATCAGAATCCCGATACAGTGAACGGATCATACTCTCTTTGAGCATATCCACCCATGGAGTAGATACCTCTGTACTGCGTCCATTTACCGAACGGCGCATTTTATACTCTCTGCCGGATAAATCCTGTTTCTTTGCTTTCTTAGCACAGCAATCTCCGATATAGACACCAATCCAGTCCGGTATCTCTTCCTTGACCTGATCGTATAATTCCCTTGTGAGAACATAATAATTGTAATGGCCTACAAAAGACTTTGCGGCAGCACTATGGAAGTCTGCTTTCGACACCTTAATTTCATAGCACCGGAACACTCCCTTGGTGTCATAGGTCATATAATCAACTCTTTCTCTTCCGCAAAATCCGATTGTTACCTCATAGCAGCCAAATACACCGGTCTTTCTTGTGACCCGTCTGATTGACTTTTCCAATGCCACGGTTTCCGCTGTTTTCATTTCAGATCCTCGATTGAGAATACAAGACCCACGCAGTAAATTTCCCCATCTTCCCAGATGTCAAAGCGTTCGCAAGGAATATCTGTTTTGTAAGTCCATGTTGCCGGAAGTCCGTCTCTGTTCATGCCATCACACCAGACCGCATCTATCCAGTTTGCACGTTCTTCCCCCTCCTGATCTACACCGTCTCTGTCAAAGTATACTCTTCCTCCATCGAAGCAACCACCCTCATCGTAGATTGCACCATCGAACTCCATGAGATCATCAGATGCTCCGTAAACGATAACCAGGCCGTTTTCCTTTGCTTCCTGCTTTACATCGTCAAAACTGTCTCCGTATGCTCTTCCATTGAGCTTGTCTGCTAATTCTTTTGCTGTAATCATCGCATATCCTCCTTAATCTGTATATACCACTATTCTCTGTCCCTCCATTCTGTAACCAAAACAGAGGTTTCCACCGTCTGCTATGATTGCACAGTCATGGTCAGACAGATTATTCACGTTTCCGATAATCTCATAATATTTGCAGGCATATCCGCTGTCTCCGCTCATTATCACGGTTTTCTCTGCTAGGATCTTCTCTTTCTGTTCATCTGCCATAGACTCCCACTCATATCCAAATACCACTATCGCCTTATCCTTTATCTTCTCATATTCCTCATACCATGTTTTTATCATTGGCTAATCCACTCCTTGTAGCAAATCCCATTGTTACCGTTAAATTTCATATATGGATTTATCAGAGGACTTCTAAAAATGTCAATTTCTCTTCCATTGAGCATAAATTTGAATGAGATACTGTTGTATGTTCCTTTTACCCCTACCAGCTCCACGCTCGTATTGCTCTGCCCCATCATAATATCCTCTACATCATATTCAGTTCCGATTTCCAATCCGTCCTCTTCTTTGATGGCTACTGCCTTGATTGGTATGTGATTCTGTACACGCATAACTTACTCATTTCTCTCATATTTGCATTTTGGAAAATGAGTTCCAACATCAAGGAACATATCGAGAATGATCTTTCCTGTTTCTCCACAGAAATTTATATGTCCTGCGTCTGTCTGCTTTACAATCAGCTTTTTGCAGTTAAGACAACAAGCCTTTTCGTTCCGTTCCTCAAATATTTGTAGTGGTGTCTTTTTCATCCTTGATCCCTTTCTCTCTGAAATGCTCCATGATTTTGCAGATTGTGGCATCTCCAACACCTTTGATTTTTGAGATTTCTTTCAGAAACTCGTTGACCGTTATTCCGGTAACCGATTTCTTTCCCTGATTAAATCCCTCGCTCCTGGCTTTTTCCACTCTGTCATTGACATACTGCACCAACTGTTCATCAGTCATTTTGCGGATTTTAACCGCTTTTTCATGTACCTTATCTTCATTTACTGTTCTGCGGCAGCTTCTCTTCTTTGCCATTGCAATCCTCCTATCTCATGTATGTTTCAACAATGCACGCATCGTCCCCCGGTGTCCTCGGGAACTTAAAAATAAATCCGGCTGACATTACATCATCTTCGCATCTTTTAAGGTTTTCATATTCGCAGTAAACATTCGTTGGCCGATTCTTCTCTCCGTCCCATACTCTTGCCACCACTTTTCCCGGAAAGTCTTTCGGGCTGTCATATATCACTACTAGCGGCACTTTTATATCTGAATAGTCTACCAGATTAAGTGTCGGTACTCTCTTATACAACGGTGTATTCTGCTTTGCTAATTTCTTCTGTCTGTTCACTCCCATACCTCCTTTAATTCCACATGGAATGATTTCAATAGTTCATCGTCCATATTTGACATAAATGTTCTGTACGATATGTCTGGCTTATTTTCCATAAACCACTCTACCGCCTTTTGGTTTCTGGCTGTTCTGGTAGATAGATTTCTCCAATTATCCTGATACCGAACCCGTCTCAATTCTCCGTACCATACAAGAAATCGTTCTCTCGTGCCATTCCTATCAATCCTCATAGGCACATACGGATCAATAATCTCGTAGTCTATTCGGTGGACTGCTGCCGGAACTGCCATAACCCACATTTCTCCTGTGGCAACGGCATCCGGCACTTTATCCGCTATCTGTTCCGGCATGAGGATAGCATCACTCTCTATGTAATACGCATGGATAACAACCGGTACGCCAATTCTTGCCATGTTGTACGCTACTGTTCCGCCTTGCGGCATCGCTTGGATTGCACTCAATATGTTAGGTGCTACGCATATCCTCGGAGTGGTGTTATCCTCATCCGGGCAAATCTGTTTCGGAACTCTCGGAACAAATCTCTCTACTTCATCAAATGAAACGTGAACCAATTTACTGTTGCTTCTTTTTCCTCTTTGCTTCATCCTTTTTCCGTTGGCGTTCCTCCCAGTAGGGATGTTCCAACCTTTCCAGTCCAGTGCATCCTATCTGCAGGCACTTATGGACTTTCATTTGCTTCGTTGATAGATACCCTTTGTGTGTTTTGCAGTACGCTACCGGCGATTTAACCATATTCTTATCAATGCTCTGGAATAAATCAGGCATGAATAAGGGCTTTCGGAAACTCTTGAATGAGTTCTTCGCCCCAAATGTCCGTGAGGCTTGGTTTCATAAATACCGGTATGTTGTACTTTCTGCACTGCTCCACAATATTTTCAATCCATTCTCGTCTTGGTATGACTTTATCCTTTCTGCTTCCGGTTTCCGCCCCTACTATGATCCACTCAGGGATGTATGAACCAGCTCCTATCTCTCCAAAGTCAGCAAGAATCGGTTCGATTGACAGGAAAGTGTGAAACTCATACATTCCGTCCTGCCCCATGTATTCCGTATCAGGATCCGTAACCGTTGTTCCGTACCACATATTATCCTTTAACGGCAGTTCTCCATAATGGTGCAATGCCATATATCTTCCAGGATTCTTCGTGAGGAAAAGGTAATTATGCTGTGGGGCTGCTTCACACGAATTGAAAACTTCCCTTATCCAACGATCCGGCACCCATTCTCCAAATATGTCTGCCATTGAGCCGACAAAGATATTTCTCTGTCTCTTCTTGTCTCTGTACTCTCCCATGCGGTATCTGTGTATTGTCGGCACAAATCCGTGTGGATAAGCACATCTGTACTGTTTCCCAGTCTCATCGTCCACATAATACGGCTGCTCATTGATTTCGTAGACTTCTGAGCCATCATCTCTCGTAAGTTTGTACGTTTCCGGCTCTACCAGATGGCAACCTTGTCTTGTGACAAACCTATTGGATATTCCTCTTGCATAACAGTAGGGACATTTGTGATAGCATCCTGTTATCGGATTCCATGTGCTGTCAGCCCATTCGATTTTTGTATTATCCATTACGCTTCCTCCTGACATATTTCCCTACATGATTGACATAACCGCAGAAGCAGCACTTTACATCATCACGCAGGCGGCTCTTGTAAATCTGATTTCCACAGCATCCACAGTCAAATTCCTGTGGATTGATTTTCTTTTTCTTCATAAACGCATCACTCCTTTGGAAATAATTTGTCATAAAACCATTCAATATCACGGCGAATCTTGAAATATCTAAATTTGTCCTCTTCGCTCGTGCTTCTTACACTGATATACCCGTGAAAAGCATTTACCTCTTCTACTACCACCGGAAGCTCTGCATATTCCGTCTTTAACATCCACTCACTTCCGAGAGGGTATTTATCGAATTTTGAATAGTCGATCTTTTCGTCCGCATGAAACGGAAGATCGTATTTTCTTTTATCCACAGCCAAATCGTCAATATAGCAAGTGGCATACACTTTTCTTGGATTGTTACCATATTTTTCAACGTTTTCCGGCAGATTATCATTGACCGCGTCGAACTCTAAACCAAATTTTCTGCACCAGTCCACCGCCTCTTTCAGATGTTCTTCCACTCTGCAAGTCCAAAGGATCACTTTTGCTCCCTCTGTTCTGCGTTGAATAAGGTGTTGTATCAGTTTTTTATTCGGTGCTCCAATTCCGGGCCACTCGCTTTCGCAAAGTGTTCCATCGAAATCTACCGCATAAATCGGTACAAAACTACTCATCTCTATTCCTTTCCATCCCTAAATCGAATAGGGATAATTGTGCTTTTTCTCTTTCCAGCCTTGCGCTGGATAGCTTATACATATCCTCATCAATTTCAAATCCAACAAACCTCACGCCGGTTCTGTGATATGCGATGAGACTTGACGCAGATCCTACATGAGTGTCAAGCACCACCCCCCCCGATAGCTTAAAAGCACCTACGAGATATTCGTACAATGCTATTGGCTTCTGGGTTGGATGGATGCGCTTCTCTGAATTTGTTCCGCCAGTGTTTGAGTATCTGAACAGTTTTGCCGGGAGATTGTAAGAAGTCCACGCAATCTCCGCTTGTGAAAAGGCATCCCACGGCTGCACCTTATCCCATACAACAAAACACTTTGTTGGTGGCAGATTGAAATAATTTCCGCCCCATATAATCTGATTTTTCGATACCCGGAACAATTCTTTGAAGTATTCCTCCGTTGGCGGTTTGCTATCCCATTCCTTTACCTGTCCACTCCGTTTCAATCTGCTTGCGGTGCTTTCGGCTGGATAACCGTTTTTCGTCCGGCTCTTGTTGGTTCCCATCGCCATGTTCGGCGCATTGATTCCGTATGGCGGATCTACGATTGCCACATCGAAGTATTTATCAGGGAAAAGTTTCATACCGGCCATGCAGTCCATGTTGTAGTAACCAAAATCTAATTTATCCACTTAATAATGCTCACTCCCTTATAACCTTTCTGAAACTCATACCACGCATACGCAACTGCGCTTCCGCCTCCGGCTTTCATTTCCTCAAACATTCCGTTTTTGGCGCACAGAATACGGCTGCGTGACACATATACATATCTCGGAGGGTATTTCTTAAACAGTTCGCCTCTAGCCTTTCCCTCCAAAAACTGTAATTTAAGGAACATGAACACTTTTCTCCCGTCCGGTATGATCGTCATTGCGTGCTCAATAAACTCTTTCGCATACTTGTATGGAGGATTGGTAAGAATATCGCCATCCCACATTTCTGTTGTCTGCAAGAAGTCTATTCCACCCTCTCCATACCCTCTGTCGATAAGATCCGTACTGCGGACCTCATAACCGAGTTCTGTGAGACGTTCTGATAAGTGTCCTTGTCCTGCAGAGCACTCCCAAATCTTACGATTCAGCTCTGCCCCCCCCTGTAACAATGCGTCTACTGCGATAGGGTCTGTCGCATAGTAGTCGTTAATCTCTCTTTCTTTCTCTGTGTGGTTGGATGCACCAAGAGTTGTAAAAATACTCTTGCCATTTCCGATCCAATCTTTTTCCATCTCTGATCTCCTTATAAATATCCAAATCTATAACCATATATGGATTCTAGTTCTCCGCGGCATACCTTACCGACCGAGTTCGGCGGTAGGTTGTACAGTCGTTCCGCCTCCCGACATGAGAAAAAGATTTCTTCCTCATCGCCTATGCAGATAACCATTCTGTGTTTCCCTGGCTTGTCCTTGCGGTTTCCGCACTGTACGCCCTTGTCCGCCCATCTGAGGTTGTATATGCTGTTATCAAACCTTTCCATGTTATTTATATGGTCTACAGTGTCATACCGCCGTCTGTCTCCCATGAAGAAAGTCTGCATAACAATCTGGTGTCTCTTAAACCGTACTTGGTTCCCGTCCGTATCTGTGAACATACTGGAAATATCGTATTTATCTCCGTATGCCATATTGCAGAGGATTCCATTCCGTATGAGCCTGCCAAATGATGATATGTAGCACTCCATGTTGAAGTCATGCACGCTCTTTACTTCCAAATTCTCATCAAACTTGACAAGCTGTGTGACTTTTCTCCATATTTCTTCCTTATCCTGGTACTTCCGGCGGATATACTCAAAAGTTTCTGTTTCTCTCATACTCTCTCAAATGTGTAGATTGAATTTCTGGTTGTTACCTCGATGTATTTTCCTCTATCCTCGGTCTTGAATCCGATAACCGTACTCGTAACAATCATGCCGACATACGGCGTTCCATCCGGCTGAGCCAACCATTCAATCATCATGGCATCTCCGTTTCTTGGAGTGGGTTTCTTGCACATTCTCCCTACTCTGAGAGGGTATCTGCCCTCAATTCTCGGATTGCCTTTTCTGTCTGTAATTGATACAACTCTATAAGTTTCCATGGCAGCCTCCTTAATAAAGATTCCACAAAAACAGTTCTTCGTTTTCTGCCGGATCGCACTTTTCTTTCCATTCCAGTTTTCTCACTACATCCCATGTTTTCATGCAGATATTAGATAAGTCGTACCTGTCGTACACCCTCTTGTCGATAAACAGGCGCATATCCAAGTCCTCATCATAGAGATTGGAGCTCATGTATTTCAGATTACGAATATCCTCATCTGTGGCTTCCTCATGGACTGTTACTGTGATACCGTCCAAGTGTTTCAAAATTACCGGATGATCGTCCATTGTCAGGCAAGCCGTATAAAGATAAATTTTCTGTCTCTTATTCTGCTTTTTGAGCATTTTAATGGCTGTGTAGAGCTGTGCCGGATTTATCATAGGTTCTCCGCCGGTAATCACAACTTCCTCATAATTCTTTAATGCCGTGATACCGCCAATCACTTTCGCCAATGATGTGTAATCCAGTTTGCTGTTGCAGCACCCCGGACACTTCCGGTCGCATTTTGATGTGATAATTACTCTCGCTGTCTTTTTCATCTTTCCTCCTATCTCTGAGCCAAAAGTTCCTCATAAAGTCTCTTGTAAACATCTCTTTCTGCCGTAATCTTCGCAATTTCCAACTGTGTTTCCACATCCGGCAGAACAGTTTCCTTTACCACAACCGGCTCAGGTTCTTTCTTCTCAGGCTTCTCAACTTCATTTGCAGCTTCCGCCCATTTCTTTACCAGTTCATTCCCTTTGATATTGGTTCCAATGCCAATGCTTACTGCAAGTGCCGCATCTATGCGTTTCATTTCAGCCATAGAGCACTGCCCTATGTAATCCCCAACCTTATCCTTATTCACGGTATCAATCTGTTCACAGAGCACCGTGGACGGATATTTTGAGCTGTTGATTTTAACGTGTGTCGGCAAGGGTTTCTTCTCCTGGGTTGTAAGATACACAATCTCCAGTATGGGACCGGCATTATTGCCAATATCATTGCTGATGATTACCGCCGGTCTACCCCCCCCCCTGAACATTTCCGCTATATTCGCTATCATTGTGGATATAGAAGATTTCGCCTCTGTAATATTCCTTATTCATAGTTTCCTCCTTAATCCATGCCGTCATATAAACTCTCTGACGCATAAACCTGTTCATCTGTGAGTTCTCTCAACGCTTCAACAATTCTGAGTTTTGTTTCCCTACAAGGGAAATATCCATACTTTGCATATCTCAACATTCTCTCGAATGTACTCATTGGGTACGGTATGTTGTTATCTGTCACAAGTCTTTTCAAATGCAAATGTTCAAAAAACTTATCATCCATAAAGATTCTGTACTCAATGTGTGTTTCCGGCTTTTCCTCCCCTGTATCAAACGGATCATCTATCTCTGAAATTCCATCCTCAATCTCGGCTTTGTAATAGGCGAACTTCGTAACGGTAAAATCAAAGTTGTCAAGTATCTCCTTTGGTGTTCCGAATATCTTGCAACACAGCTCCACTATAATCCCGGTTTCCATGTGCTTATACGCTTTCACATTGTCATTTTCATAATGGAAGTAGTATTTTTCATCTCTCTTATCATCGCCCTCATATCCGGGTGTCTGGCTGTCAAAATACTGTACGGCATCGTCAAAATCACTTGCCTTTTCAAAGAAAATGTCTAAGTCCTTTACGTTTTCCTTGTTGAAGATATTTTTGAAACATCCTCCGCAGATAAATCCTTTATGTCCTGCCATGTACTCATCAAGCCAATTCAGCATCCAGAAGTTATCTCTGTCTCTTTCTACTAACACATTCCTATACCTCACTTTCCTGTGGCATTTCAAAAATTCCAAGCGGCTGATCTGCCACATAGTCGCATACCAAATCTCTCGGATTTTCGTCTCCCCGGTCAAACATTAAATTCATGGTGTAACAATCCAGAAGCATTGAAATCGCCATTCTGCATTTTTCTTTGGTTGAATATCTGCCAATCACAATATTCTGTTCTTCTACGAGGGCAGTAACTTTGTACCGCCCATCGTATTTGTCAGTGGTTTCATATTTTGAAACCTTGTCGTTGTTCAGAACTACCGCTCCATCCTGAGACTTAACAAACATCACATTTTGCCTCTCTTTCCGTAATTCTTCCCATCTGGCGGTCAATCTTGAAATCAATACGTTCATTGACTTCTCCCACGCAGTTGAAAATAATTCCAAGCTGCGTGAGCATGATCTGTACATCTGCGATTTCATCAATAACCGCATCTCTCAAATCGGAATCCTTTGTGTTGCTCCGGCGGAATTTCAGAATGGCTTTGATGAGTTCCGAACACTCTTCGATTGCCATATCTTCCTGTTTATCCGAACCGTAGGTTTCCACGATTGTATTGAGGTCTCTTAACTGTTTCTGTGTCATATCTGCCTCCTAATATCTGATATTCAGATTTCCATGTTCATTGATCCAATCAATAATTTCTTTGAAACCAAGTCCTCCATCGTCCCAAGGTTTCATAATGTATTCGTACTGTTTCGGATGTGTTATCTTCATCCTTTCAAAACGTCCGGGAGACTTTTCCAAATGGCATCCATATCCGCAAAACATACATCCGGTGCGTTCACACCCGGTAGTTTTGAGTAGCGGTCTGCCAAAATCAAATATTCCCAAGTCTGTCACATCTGCCAGGGTTATTTGACCGTGTTCCTCATCCTCCGTCACAACTTCTCCGTAAACGGAACATATCGGTCTGCCAATCTCTGCGGATTCCATCGTTGCTCCTGTCTCTCTCGAAACGTATCTGTTGCCATATTTCATGTACTCATCGCTTTGTTCTGCCCTCCGGCGAACCATATCGTCTCCGTACAATCTGATGTATGTAAGCACATCCTGTTCCGTCCAGAATGACATTGGATTGCTTATCGGAGATTTCATATCAAATCCATTGCAGCCATTTTTAAGCCATTGCTGTGTCCTTAACCGACTTTCCGTTGCCATCTGGGCTGTCATTGGTTTTCTGCCAGTTGATTTAGCATAGGAATGTGCCGGAGCTTTTTTCATAACCTTGCAACATTCTGATGAAATCTCATAAGGACAGTCGATAAAGAATTTGTATCTTTCGCAACTGTATTTGCTTCTTTCTCCGCTAGGGATATTCCCCTTTGTCATCGCTCCGAACAGGATCTTTACTCTTACGGGAATACTCTCCCAGTCCCCTAAGTTTTCTATACTTGTTGTCTGCCCCCCCCCCGGAGTTATTCTTCGCATACTCTCCGCATCCAGTGAGCTTACGGTAGAATTGGCTGTACCCCCCCCCGCGTAAGAATTTCTTTGCACCGTATACGCACTCAGAAACCTCTTTGCTTATGAACGGGTAGCCGTATTTCTCAATTACCTGTCTGAATGTCAGCTTCGGTCTTATCCAGTCCACATTACTGACTGTTTTTACAAACAGACGAATTTCCGGGTATTCAAGTCCGGTATCAACAAATACCGCCTTGATGTTTGGGTACAGCTGCCTTGCAATATCGAGGAGAACTGTGCTGTCTTTTCCACCAGAGAAAGATACATACACACCGTCCTCTCCGTACATATCCACCCACTCACGGATCCTCCACTTTGTCATGCGGATTTTGGCTTTAAGTGAAAGCGACTGCATTTGATAAAGGTCGGATATAACGTGTTTATTTCCCACTTCTATATCTCCTTTCTGGTGTTACATATAATTTGCTTCTTTGAATACGAACGTGTGCTCTAAGTCCAGTTTTTCGGACAGCTCTCTCAGTCTCAGGTCATTGGAGCTGTAAATCTTTTTCTTTTTCATATCAGCGACAAAAAACTCCTGACCGGTCTGTAAATACTCTCCCACCTTGCTTTTCCGGCAGATCTCATAGACTGCATACTCAACGCCTGCTTCCTTGTTATCTTCCTGTTTTTCCTTTTCTGTTTTTCCAAACATACTGAATTTTCTCCTTTCAAATTGTTTTTGTTTGGTTGACTAAACATTTTCTGCAAAAAATTTAATGTAATCCGTCAGACCACTTGTAAAGAATAACTGCGACATCCTCACTCGGATATGACACACTCAGGAATTTTCCATCAACCGCCTCGCAGGAATCCGTTACTCTTCCAACGAACTCGGAAAAGTCCTCTTTCTTTTCAACATAATCGTGAAATCCCATTGTTCCCTCATCTGTGGTATGTGATTTTCTTTTCACGATTGTTTGTTTCAATTTCTGCATTATCCTTTCCTACCTTTCTGTTTTTACTTTACAGTTTTTATACGCATCCTCTTTTCCAGAGAATAACTGCCCTAAAATTGCTACCAGAACATTTACAACAATGCTGTTTCCGGCCTGCTTGTAAAGTTGAGTGTTACTGTTTACTTTCTCTGCCTTATGGAAATCCTCATCTGAGAAATTCATCAGTCTCCAACACTCTTTTGGTGTGAGTTTTCGTATGCGATACTCTGTACATACCTTTGAGTTCGCATCTCCGTGTGTTCCGGCAGTCAGTGTTGGTGCAGTGCCATCGTCTGAATAAACTGATCCGCACTGACTTCCATCTGTGGAAACCTGTCCTACTTTTGCCACATCAATCTCCTTATCTTCTGAAATATCATTATGCTGCATACCGTCTTGCCCCCCCCCGATCAAATTTTTCAATACGGCAGATACCCATGCTCTGTGCTGTTAGTGTCGGGCAAACATGACCGCCGCCCTGTACTCTTCCTCTCCGTATCTTACTTGTAGGATAAGAGAAATCTGCAACACCGCCTATCTCACATTCTATGTAGCCTTTTGCCGTTGCCTGCTTGATGCCTACATACTCTTTATCCATCATCCACCATCCTTATCTCCAAAACATAATTGTCTTTCGCAACACTCGTAAGCGTATTGCATATCCCTTGTGAGTTCGGTTCTAACCGTTGTTCTGTTGGTGCGCCTACAGTTCTGTCAGATGGGTTCGTGGGATTTCTCCCTCTTGACGCACAAATTATTCTCTCAATCACACATTTGTCTCCACATCCGTCTATCGTTCTTAAAGTTCCGCAGCAGCCATCTTTGAAAAATCTTATTCCCTCATCGCTTCTGAGTTCACATACGGTCTGCTCTTTCTGGTAACTGTGAGTACCCCCCCCACATGAGTTTGTGGAAGAGATATTGCACAATCTATTGTTCTGATTCTGCAATATGTTTAGCCTCCGTCTCTGTTATTACGCAAGGTACAGTACCCCCCCCCACTCGTGATTGCCGGAGCTATACCGCCGGTATCATACACTCTCCCTTGGTTTGGGTTTTCTCTAGTGGAAGTGGGGAGAATATTGCCTAACCTTTTAATCCCGGTCTGCAATATCTTCTTTCCTTTCCTTGATTTCTAATATCTTTGGTTCTAAATTGCCCCCCCCACAAGTGTTCAAGGTGGGTGCAATTCCATCTACGGAATAAATTCTTCCGCTCTGAGGATTATCCCAGCTCTTTCCTACGGCGATATTCCCCAGTTGTATGCAACGTGCCTTATTTGCCATTTCATAGTTCCTCGATTACATATTTCAAATGTTTGTAGTCGCTCGCCAGTAGGGTAGGACATATCAGTTCGTACAACGCTTTGTTGTATGGGTCATATATTCCACAAGCACTTTCGGAGGATCTTTGTAGTCTGTTGCCCTTATTGCTTGGCAAATACCCCCCCCCGATAAAACTCGGACCCTGTCCTGGACTTCTTTTTCCGGGTTCAGTGAGCCGACTACAATTATTCTGTCTGCCATTTGCTTTTTCCTCCACTAAAACTTTCGGTGGATCTTTATAATCCGTTGCCGACAATGCCACTGATATGCCATCCGGGGACATTATGCGTCCTCTTTCTCCGCCTGTTCCCGTATGAGCCACAATCAACGGCCGGCTCATGATTCATCTGAGCTATCTACTTCTGTAACACCGCATCCCAATGATGCCGGTCTACTGAGCCTCTGCCCCCCTAACGGTTTTTGAGATGCCGTCTAACTGGCCACTCTCTTGTAAGTCCTTGATGAGTTTCTGCGCCTTTTCGGAGTTGATATAATACTTTTCGTCTACCTCGTCCTCCAAATAATCTTTCATTGTCTTATCCAGTGGAACCGGCTGCGGAAATTTGTAATTATAATCTCCCAGAATAGATACCATGAAGCATCGCTCTCTGTTCTGCGCCACGCCGTAGTCCTTTGCATTGAGAATCTGCGTATAACACTTATATCCCTTGCTTTCAAGGAAGCTGCACCAGCTATGAAAATCATCTATGTTGTCCGCACTGATAACCTGTGGCACATTCTCCATGAGAAGTATCTGGGGAAGATTTTCTGTCTCATTCAGAAGTCTTTCAACTTCCCACAGTAACCCGGAACGTGTTCCTGATCCTTTTTTCATTCCTCGCATCTTTCCGGCGAGTGATAAGTCCTGGCAAGGTCTTATGGAAACGAATACGTCATAAGGTAGGTGTATCTGTCAGTATTCGTTATTGCCAGATCACCCCCCCCTCATTGAGCAAATGTTGACAAGGTTGTGCGTGGCTTTTATGTTGTTGTAACATTCTCTGCGCCATGCGTCGCTGTATGAATGACTCCTTATCTGCTCTTCCGTGAGAGGTTTCTTTCCGTCCACGGATATTCCCAACTGAGTAAGTGCTTGTATAACATCCTCAGAACCCATTTCTGCGCTGTAATCAGTATCATCGTCCGCCATGTGAATAGCTTTGTATGATGCCGTGGCGTGCATTTCCCATTCAGACATAAGGTAATGTTCAAACGGTACGCCAAGATTACGGAGTGCCATCGCCTGGGAACCAACCCCGGCAAACAATTCTATCAATCGCACCGGGTTGTCAGTCTTAAATGTTGGGTACATTAAATCAAACATTGAAATCTGATCCACTCGTTTTCTCCTTTCTTTGATTTTTTATCATGCAAAATCTCGCATAATTAAGCTGCCGGAAGTAGTCATTATTCGCATTTTCCCACATTGCCGGTAAGGTACTCAGCCGTGTTTCATAACACTTATCACACACCTTTTTCCCTTTCATTGTTGGATTTTTGCCACATATATAGCAAATGCCGTAGTCCGGTCTCTCTGAACGTGACAAATCGCATCGGTTTTTGTCTCTGTAATTTTTCAGATACGCCCTGCATCTCTGGCATAAACCACCATTCTGTGATTGATGTTTTCCGCATCTGGGGCATAGTCCGTTTTCGATGCGTGTCTGTTTTAACTGCCTTTTCCTCAGCCGATCTTTCTCTTTCTGTTCATCGGTTTTCTCTTTTTCCGAATAACTATCTTGAAATTGACCCAAACACTCATAACATAGCTTTTTGTTAGGTTCTGCTGGATTTTTCCCACAATGAGTGCATATCCCAATCCTTTCATGGTATTTTCGGTTCTGCTTGCGTAATTCAGAATTTCTTGCAGCACAGTCAGGACACATGGATCTTTCCGGCGTTGGGTTTTCCTTACCGCACTTCGGACACAATCCTCTTTCCCTCATCTCTTTGTATGATAATTTTCTCAATTCATTTCAGAGGTTCCCAGGATTTATGCGCGCTGCCCTTTCCTCCGTCTATTTTCTACCGAACTTCTCATACATTTCATCCAGTCTCTTTCTGGTTTCGTTTGACATACCGGATGGTGGTTCTGTCTTTTCCTCCGGCACTTCAATTTTTTGCATTTCTATCTGTGGGTCTACTGCCTTTTCCATAAGTGCTGCGTGTTTCTTCCCCATATCGGCTATGAGCATCCTTACATTCTCCGGCAGACGTGCCTCTTCTTTCATCCGCTGCACCGAAGTCCGATAGTTCCTGATAAAGTGCGACTGTTCAATGGTTGCCACTTGGTCTGAATCCATCAACGCCCACTCTTTGAGGTTTGCCGCCGTTCCAACAGCTCTTTGGCACGCCTCCGGCAGTTTTGCAAATTCCTCTTCTGAGTTATAACCGGAGTTCCTTAACGCCCTCTGTACCAACGCCCATGCCTGCAGTTCGCTCATGCTTTCTTCCGCCGGAGCAATAATCTCTGTTGCTTTTGTTCGGATGTCTGCAATGGTTGGTGGAAACTTCTCACTCGTCATGTACTTTTGTATCGCCAAATTTGCCTGTTCATACGGAAGATCTTGTAACAATCCATACCACACATTGAAAGCGTCTTTATCTGGTATGAATGTCGGCTGTGCGTAGACCGCTTTCATAGCTTTTACCAAAATCTTAAATTCTTCTCTTTCCATTACCAGCCATCCACATCCTTTACTCTGTTTCCAATGCGATCTCCGCTATTTCTGTATGCAGAAGATGATTGCAATTTATCCCAAATAATGCCTTTCCAACCATTCGACATACATTCATCAATAAGATTGCATACGGCAGTATCTCCATAGACAGAGACCTTATTGGCAACCTGTTTCAACAACGACTTCATACCCTGCTCTTTATATCCGTCTTTCCGTTCCGTCTTATACTTGAACCATTCGCGAAGTTTATCTGCCATTACATCAGATATGGTGTACTCAGGGAGAAGCCTTTCAAAAATTGATTGGGTAGTTTCCCTCTTTCCCCCTTTTTTATTTTCTTTCTCTAACTCTTTCTCTAACTCTTTCTCTATGTTACTTTTTTGAACATCAGAGTTACATTTTGTTACATTGTCGTTACTTTCAGTATTTTCAACGGTTTCAGACTTTTTCTCCTTGCTATTTTTCCGTTCTCTGTACTCACGAACTCTTTGAGCTGATGCAGATTCAGAACCAATCATTTCGATTGATTTCGGCATAAACAGTGTTCCGTCACTTTCTGTAATTACTAATTGCAGTTTTGTAAATTGTTGTAACGCTTGTGTAACGATATGTAACGCAAAGCCGGATGCCTCCGCCAACATTTCCTCGTCATACGGAATATCTTCGGAATATCTAAGCCGCCCCTCATGGTCTATGGCTTCTGTGAGCATCCACATATAGAAAAGCACCAACAATTCTCCGTTTTCCTTGGCTCTGAGTATTTTGATATAGTGCTTTCCGAAGAAATTCCGGGGCAATTTAAGCCAATAATACTTTTTCTCAGCCATCGAACGGTCCTTTCTCTATCTCTTCAAGGAAAATCTCAATCCTTGGGTTTTTCTTATCCACAAAGAAGTCATGTGTAAAGTTATCAATCTCGCCCCAACCGTCATTTTTGATTACTCCGCATTTCTGCAATGCGTCCTCAAATACTTTGTCAGCAAAGGCGAATATATTGCCCTTGTCTCGCTGCTTATCCGGCTCATAGAACCGATAATGAATAATGATGGGATTATTTATGGTTAGTCGTGGCAACTGCGTTCTAATGGCATTACACACGATCATCTGATAGTCTCTTTTCATTTTTGCACCCATCTGCGGATGCCTTGCACATTCATGCAAATAATCGTTAAGATCCGGCAAGGTTCTGGTTCTGCCATAGTAATTCCCTTTGATAACAACCTTGTGCATCTATACCCCTCCTTTCCTGTTTAATGGGTGGAGCCGCCCACAATGACGGCTCCTGGGTAGTTTAACAAAAGATCCTTTTATACCATTCAACTAATCATTTCTTAAAGGAGGTAACCAGTTTGTGTATTCTGCGGTATTCGTGACATATTTTCCTCAGAGACCAATCTTAGGAGATAATGCAGAACATATTTACGGTTACAATTATTAAGAAATCACAAAGATGTCCGCCACTCCGGCAAGCTCTTTTTCAAGATAATCTTTGATGTTCTTCTTTGCCTCATTCTTCCATGCACCTCCGTCTGCCTCAAATAAGGCACAGGAAACACCAAGGCGATCATTGTCCTTTACGCGGAAGATAAAACTACTCATAGGCTGTTTAACCTCTGTAAAGGTTCTGTACGGCATCAGGCGGCAAGGACTTGGAACCTCAACCTCCTGTAAGGATGCAACGCCCTTTTTAATGGCTGCTTTCTGCCCTACTCCGGTGTCTCCGTACTCAGCTACTGTACCGGCTTTCACGTTTCCGGCAAACTGCAAGATGATAGGCTTATCATTGACCTCTGCATCTTCATCAAGGAACTTGGACTGCACTCCGATAATGAACTCTTCGTTTTCAGTGAACCGTCCAAATGAGAAGTCCGGGATTTCAGCCTCAACTACTGCAAGTGTTTCTCTCTTACGGTCTGCATCCAAACTGGAAAACAGAATAACTTTGGTAGGGGAAACGACCTGGACGATGTACTGTCCGTCCTTGAAATCTTCTGTGCTCTTTTTGATGAAATCTACAAGGCTGCTCAGTGTGTTCATGGTAATGCCATCCGCTCTAAGTTCCTTGCCAATCATCGTCATATTCTTATCTACATAGGTTCTTCCCTCAATCGACTTAATATGAGGTTCGTCAAGGGAAAGGATTTTCTCAATAGCTGCTTTTAACATATCTTCCTCCTGTTACTGTACGATCTGCCAGTCCTCTGCCAACATATCTGCCTGAGAAGCAAGCCACCCCATCTGTACGCCAGATGTTCCGACAAATGCGATTGCCTTGTTTCCGATGGCATCATGCTCACAGTTCACAATGTTGCCATCAGCATTTACATAACTGATATTGCTTGCAAGTTCGATGTACTGTCCTTTGCCGTTCCATCCCTGTCTTGCGACTTTCTTACCGGCTTTCATTTCTTCTATTGCTTTTCCAAAATTCATTGCTGTTCCTCCTAACCGTTTGCTACATCTCTCATACTGATTACTTTCGGACCCTCTTTCGGAGTTTCTTTTTCCAGAACTTCTCCGGTCTCAGGATCGCAGCCAAGTTCCTCAGCCGTTACCGGTCTCTCTTCCTCATCTTCCTCCGGGTTCATGCTCATACCGCAATCATCCAAAGTGAGCTGACCTTTGATCGCACCTTTGGAGTGCTCCGTAAGCGTTGTAACACCGCTTCTGAAATCCTTGTTGATGAACAACTGAGTTTTCAGTCCCATCTCAGGAGCTAACTTAATGGAAGTCTGTACCTCAACGGAAACATCCTCTCTATCATCCTCACTAGGAGTAAGAGTAATCTTTACATCAAGGACACGTTTCTTCTTTGCATCAGTGTTCAAATCCAGAATGTTATCTGAGATTTTCGCTAACGCTCTGTCGATACGTTCTTGAACGCCTCCGGCACACATGGATGCCAATGTAAGTTTCTCTGCCACTGTTTTCACTTCCTTTCTAAAGAATTATTTATAATAAGCGTATCGCCTACTATACGAATGTTTTTCCGTATCTTCTCCGAAACATTTCCTTTGCCTCGTTTTTATCCTTGGCTTGTCCGGTAGATACCATTTCAAGCTCATACGCCAACTGTGCAATGATATGGCTCATTACTTTCATTTCCTTGTTGTGATGAACACTCATTCTACTTGAATTGTGATGGTCCGGCGATAAAGGAACCCACAGACCATCCTCGTCTGCATGGCTCCTGTTCGCCCCACCCATCAAGTGGTGTCTCTCGACACCGTAAGAGCCGTCTATCATATCGTAATCAGCGTATTTCATATCAATTACGATTGAATCTTTCATTAAATCTCTCCCATCAGCATATCCATGGAGACAGGACCATCCAGAATCTCAGTATCGGCACAATAATCACATACCTCACATCTAAGTGGCTCAATGTCTCCATCTTTAATGCGTTGGATTTTCACGATATTGTTTTTGACCTCTGCCAGTTTTTCATCCATCATCAGCGGTGGAACTTCAATAACCTTGATTCTCGGATGAGGAATGTTGTCTGTCTTATCCTTGCTGACAGCACAAATGTAAAACGGCAAGAGATCACCTGTATTCTGTCTGTAAATCTCTCTGTACACGGCAGCTTGCAAATCATATCCCCACCATTCGCAGAAATTAAGTCTCTGCCCCAGGTCCTTTGCGTAAAAGGTTTCTGTTATGCTCTTTACTGTTTTGAGATCAGTGATTCGTCTGCCGTCTGCACTGTCAATTTTGATTTTGACAGGAACTCCCTCAATTTCTCCGGTCATAATAACCTGTTTATCTCCGGCCATGTACTGCATGAAAACTGGATCTTTCACGGCACGGTCAATCATAATTGAGGCCTGTTTGTATTCGGATTTCAACTCTCCAGCGGTTTTACCTCTGGATGAGAAGATTTCCGGGTGCTGTGCGGAAAATGTAGGAAGTGTACCCTCAAAGTAGGCATCCACATAGGAGCCTACCATTAACGCAGTTGTGGTTACTTCCTCAACTTCTCCCCGGAGCTTCGCCATAGCGTATGCTTCACAACCCATTTTTCCGGTCGTGCCGTTGAACTCTTTGTACTGAGAAACGGACACATACTGCATATTGGCTTCTTTGGTGTAATAGTTCTCCGGGGTAAGTTTAAGAAGATTACTCATCTACTTCCTTGAATGTTCCGTCAATCACACGATCAGAACTCTCATCTGCGTTATGAGAACTCTGATCGTGAGACTGGTAAATGTCCTGTGCCTGATACTTCTCTTTCGGTTTTTCCTTAACATCAAATGCCGAACCATCTTCAAATGCCTGGCACTGTTCTGCAGTATCAAAGTTAAGGTCAATCAACTTACACAGTCGGCGGAGAACTGTTTTCTTGCACATCTCTCCGTAACTTTCTTTCCAAGCCTTACTATTTGCTGCCTTTGAGAATGTCTGTCTGGTATGTTCAATGTCCTCTTTGCTCATGGTGTCGTACATCATGGAACCGTCTTTGTAGAGGACTACCGCAAATGCACCGATAATCTCTCCGTTTGAAAAAGTCTTAGGTCTGAAATTGACATACTGCTTACCGTTTTCAATTATTTCCTCAAACTCATCTCCCTCACGGACTACCTTTGCGTAAATGTCCTGAATAGGATTGCTCGAATATCTCTTGCACAGCTTGATCTCTCCCTTGTAATCAGTCTGAAACTGACACTGATTTCCGTAAGGAATTGCGTAACACTCTCCATTGAAAAAATCGAGACCGAGAAACGCTCCTTTTAAAAGTGTTCGCACAACAGTCGGTGCTTCACATTTTGAAAAATCAGCCTGTCCGTCCTGCAGAACCGTCATGCAGTTCTGTAAAAATCTCTGCTTGTTGAATTTCTCCGGCAGAGCTGCAACCTGTTTTTCAAGGCTTTCGTCCAGTCCTTTATGGACTGCAACTAAATAATTTGTGTCTTTTGTTGCCATAAATAACCTCCTTGTATTTTTATGAATCTGCCTACCATGAAAAGGCTATGGCAGGCAGATTATTTATTTTATTCGTTATCGTCTGTACCCCCCCCCGAAGAGAGTTTCCATAAATTTTGCGAAACCATCTTTGGAGTTGGAATCAGCAGCAATAGCCTCAAAGCCAAACTTCTTTTTCATAATCTCAGTCAGCTTTGTGGTCTGTTCTGACATAATATCCTTAATGCGATCATTGGTTTCCTGAAACCATTCCTTGCCACCGTCCAGATCTTCAAGGAGTGCTTTATTCCCAGATGTTACACATTCAACGGACATTGGTGTTGCAATAATCTCACAAGTGAACGGATGAAGTTTCAAATCCTCAGCCCCCTCCACAATGTGTTTCAAAGCCATAGCCATCATAAGTTTGTCAAAATTATCCATACTGCTTGCCATAGTGTTTCCTCCTACAGTTCAATCACTGTTAATTCATTGTTACTTGTTGTTCTGGTTGCGATAAACTGCAACCCTTTCTTCTTGCACTTCTCATAGAGCCGTGTACGGTTTTCCTCAGACAGTTTCTCAGTACCATCAATGAGGATAATCTGTAAGCCGGACGGATTCTGGATTGCTACATCAATACACAAATCCAGTTTTTCTCCCTCAGAAAGATTGCTTACCGGAAGTCCATTGATAAGAGGTATTCCGTCCTTTACAGATAATCCCTCAATCGGGATCTCCGCTGTTTCCAGAATGGTTCCCGGAAGAGTCCGTGCCAGTTCAATCTTCTCTGTCAGAGAATTGGATTCTTTCTGCAAGGTGGCTACTTCCTCCTGAATAGACAACATTCTGCGCCATTCATTGATATGACCTTTCATCTTCTCCGTCTCATTGGCTTTTGCCATGAGATCATCAATAGGTGTGGTTTCCATATCTGCGTATTCTGCGTAGGACTGTTCCTCGGCTTCATACTTGGAAACGGCAGCCTCATACTCAGCACTGATAACTTTTTCCTTGTCAGCCTTTGCACCCGAGAGACTGGCTTTCTTCTCTTCCAGATTTTTTATCTGTTCTTTCAACTTCGCCAGTTCACTCTCAATGTTTTTCTCCTGTGCAGCCATCTCTCTGTCGAGTGCGGCCAGTTTCACTTCCTTGTCTGCCTGAAAACTTCTGATTTTTCCATCGTGGCTGTCTCTGAGACGTTTTGCCTTTTCAATGGTCTCATTGTTTTTACGAATCTTCTCAATCTCCGTATAGAGTTCTGAGAGGTTTTCTTTCTCCCATCTCTCTCCGTCATAGTCGATGGGAAGAGAACTTCCAATATCGGCAATAACAGCTTTCTTGGCGCGAATGTCACGGTTTACATCCTGTCTGTGCATGAAGTAGTAACCGTTTTCTGCCTGAATGTCATTCAGAACCGCTAAAATGTTCTGTTCATAGTTCACATCCGGCGGCAGTTCTCCGAACCATTCTTTGATCGTGTCAAGGCTCCAATCGTACTGAATCATATCCAGAATCGTTGCATTTTGGGTTTTCTTATCCATAGAGATGAACTCCATAGGGGAAAGCTGCAACGGAGTGAATATGGTTTTCAGGAACGTTTCAGGACTGGGAACAACATTGCCGTTCTGCTTTACAGACTTATAATCCGTCATTCCCTGTCTCGGTTTTCTGTCTATGGAGAGACCGCTATCTGTCTCAATGATAATCTCTCCCTCTGTCTCTCCGTTTTTGATAATGTACTCACGGTCTGATGCGTTGGTAAGGGCATATCTGATTGCATCAATAACGGATGTTTTGCCGGTTCCGTTGTCTCCGACAAGTTCAATATTCTTACCGTCTCCGCTCCATTCCTTGATTCCGAAAAGACTCTTAATCGTGATTTTTGAAATCTTCATGGTGGTTTTCCTTTCTCGGTTTATGGGGCTTGGCATTGCCTTACCCCTTAAACCGCTACTGAATTACAACTACATTACTTGCCTGCGGTCCCTTTGTTCCGTCAACTACATCAAATTCAACAGCCTGTCCCTCAACGAGAGTTTTGTAGCCGTCCATCTGCAATGCACTGAAATGACAGAATACATCGGTGCCGTCCTCTGCGGTAATGAAACCGTAACCCTTTGCGGCATTGAACCATTTAACTGTACCTTTCTGCATGGCGTTCTCCTTTCTTCAAAAATATCTATTAAACAGTCCTGCCGGACGTTTAACCTATGCCAAGTCGTTCTTTCTCCTGATCCAAAAGGTGGCGATATATGTAAAATCCCCACTTGGATTTACCCTCTCGCTTAACGGCATATCCTATGGGCAATTTCTCCCTTTTCATAAGTTCCCGGAGCGTAATCACATCCATCTGCAACTCTTTAGCGGCAATTTTGGGTTTCACTCTTTCATTGTTCATTGTTTCTTACCTCAAATCTGTTCGTTTTACTGTGTTTTGGTTCGTTGTGGAATATCCTTTTCTGTTTGCTTGACTAAACATTTTGGGTAAAAAGTTTACTGACGGGAACATTCAAAGCCGCCGCTAACGCTTTCAGAGTTCCTACCATAGCCTCATGCTCTTCGTTGTTTTCAAGCTGAACTATGGTTGCCCGGCTCACTCCCGACATCTGAGATAACTGTTCCTGAGTGAGTTTTTTCTTTTCTCTGAGTTCTCTGATACGATATGCCATTACTTTACCTCCTTTCGTTTTTTCGGTGTTTGCTCGACTGAACAATTTGAGTATAGCCGACTAAACATTAAATGTCAAGCGGAATTTACAAAAAAATTGACTTGTGGAGAAATCTGATGTATAATGGACTAAACATTGAAAGGAGGTTTCCTTATGACATTAGGGCAGATAATAAAGGCATACAGAGAGACAAACAGCATGAGTATGGATGACTTTTCTAAGGCTAGTAAAATAAGCAAAGGGTACATATCACAGCTCGAAAATAATCTCAATCCAAAAACAGGAGAACCGCCTGTTCCGTCTATTCAATCTATAAAGAAAGCTGCAAACGGAATGTTTATGACGTTTGACGAATTATTTTCTCAGCTTGATGATAATACGAAAGTTGACGCAGAACCCGAGAAAGTGAAGATGGCTAAAAAGGCTATCCGTATTCCTGTGCTTGGTAATGTGGCGGCAGGAGTTCCTATTGAAGCCATTGAGGATGTTATAGATTATGAGGAAATATCAGAGGAATTGGCTCATACCGGAGATTTCTTCGCTCTAAAAATAAAGGGAGATTCAATGGAACCTCGTATCTGCAATGGGGATGTTGTGATTGTCCGCAAACAGAACTATGCAGAATCAGGAGATCTTGTCATTGTGTTAGTCAATGGAGACAGTGCCACTTGCAAAAAGTTGGCAAAGTTCCCTAGTGGAATCAGACTCATTCCTTTTAATCAGACCTATGAGCCTATGTTCTATTCAAATGAGGAAATTGAGAATAAGCCAGTGAGGATCATTGGCAGAGTCGTTGAAAACCGACAGAAATACTAAAATAGAAAACCGCCTCTGCTACCAACAGAGACGGCATCTATAAACACACACCGGAAAGCCGATGTATGCTCGTCTGAACACCTTGCATTATATCATCTTCCCGGTAGAAAAACAATATACCGGGCATTTTTACGCCCATTTTTAGGAAAAAGGAGGATGATATTATGCGTCTGCCAAACGGTTACGGTAGTGTAATCAAACTAAAAGGCAAGAGGCGTAAGCCTTATGCCGTCCGAACTTCTGAAATTTCTGAATTTGTAGAAATTGATGCTCCGAAAGAACCACCGTCAAACATTCTGAGGGATTTTGTTCGGTACAATTTCAAGTGGCAATGGAGAAAACAGGTTTGGTCTGCCATCTCATCGGAACCAGTGTTATCGTTCGCTGAGGATCTTATGCAGGAAGAGGGATATGAGTATTCCATCTCCTACCGCCAGACATTCAAATACCTCGAATATTTTGCCAAACAGGAGCACGCCTACTCTTACTTATCTGAATTGAATAATGCGGATGTCGTTGCGGAGCACATCAGATATGCCGAGACTCCAACATTTGCAGAGATGTACGGGAAGTGGAAAAATTATAGGAAAGCTCTGCCGGACAAAATATCTTCAAGCACATGGAGAAACTACGAAATTGCCTTTAATCATCTGTCCGATCTGCACCACAAGAAATTTAATGCTCTGCGGACTGATGAAGTCCAGGAATGTATCAACAAATGGACCTGTAAATCAAATTCCACCGTCTCTAATATCCGAACCGTTCTCAATAATCTGTACAAGTACGCCCTGATGAACAACTATATAGAAAAAGATCTGTCACAGTTTTTTGTTTATTCATGGGTAAACCCGGAAGAACAGATTCATAGCAGATACACGAATGAGGAAATTGCAACCCTGTGGAACAAACTGTATGTGGTAAACAATGTTGACCTCATCCTCATTACAATCTATACCGGTCTGCGTCCTACTGAACTGTTAGAGATAACCACGGATAATGTGCATCTGGACGAACAGTATATGATCGGAGGAATGAAAACAGAAGCCGGAACAGACAGAGTTATTCCTATTGCAGACAAAATCCTGCCTCTCGTGAAGAACCGGTACGATGCCAACCGCAGGTTTCTGGTAAACAATAAATACGGAAATCACTACACATACGGTTCCTATGTCAGTGCGAATTTCAATACGGTTATGAATAAACTCAACATGAAACATCTTCCGCATGATGGCCGGCACACGTTCGCATCTCTCATGGATGATACCGGAGCGAATGAGGTTTGCATCAAACTTATAATGGGTCACAGCATGAGAAACAATGTCACAAAGGGAGTGTATACGCATAAAACCACACAGCAACTTATTGATGAAGTCAACAAAATTTAAGGGAGGTCACGCCTCCCTTTTACTGTATAAACATTCCAAAGCAGTGCCAAAAACCCAGTATATTATGCGTATATTATGCAAAATCGTTTGTATCTTGCGTGTATATTATAAGTATATTGCCAGTATATTACTATCAAATTTTTACTCAAACTTACGAACACTTACTGTAAAAATACGCACAATAAAACCCCGGAAACATCGTATTTCCGGGGTTCGTTTTTATCAATTAGCACACACCCTGAGCAAGCATAGCATCTGCAACCTTCAGGAAGCCTGCGATGTTCGCACCTGCTACGTAGTTGCCTTCCATACCGTACTTTTTAGCTGCATCATCCAGATTATGGAAGATGTTCACCATGATGTTCTTCAACTTGGCATCTACTTCTTCGAAAGTCCAGGAAAGTCTCTCACTGTTCTGGCTCATCTCCAGAGCGGAGGTAGCAACACCGCCTGCGTTGGATGCCTTGCCAGGGCAGAACAGAACACCGTTCTTCTGGAAGTACTCAGTAGCTTCCATGGTGGTAGGCATGTTGGCACCCTCTGCTACTGCGAATACACCGTTAGCTACCAACTGCTTTGCATCCTCCAGATCCAGCTCGTTCTGGGTTGCGCAGGGAAGAGCTACATCACACTTAACAGTCCATACACCATGCTCACCGTTCTTCTTCTCGTGATATTCTGCACTGGGTCTTGCTGCTGCATACTCAGTCAGTCTTGCACGCTTAACTTCCTTCACTTCGCGTAACAGAGCTACATCGATTCCTTCGGGATCATAGATCCAGCCGGTAGAATCGGAACAGGTAACTACCTTTGCACCTAACTGCTCTGCTTTCTGGATAGCGTAGATTGCTACATTACCGGCACCGGATACAGCAACGGTCTTGCCTGCGATATCCTTGCCATTACACTTCAACATCTCCTCTGTCAGATACAGCAGACCGTAACCGGTTGCTTCGGTTCTTGCCAGGGATCCGCCGTAGCTTAAGCCCTTACCGGTCAGAACGCCTTCATACAGACCGGTAAGTCTCTTGTACTGTCCGTACATATAACCGATCTCTCTTGCGCCGGTACCGATATCACCAGCGGGAACATCGGTGTCTGCTCCGATATATTTGTAAAGTTCTGTGATGAAGCTCTGGCAGAAAGCCATGATCTCTCTGTCGGATTTGCCCTTGGGATCGAAATCGGATCCACCCTTACCACCGCCGATCGGCAGTCCGGTCAGGGAGTTCTTGAAGATCTGCTCAAAACCAAGGAACTTGATGATACCTAAGTTTACAGAAGGATGTAAACGTAAACCGCCCTTATAAGGTCCGATCGCGGAATTGAACTGTACACGGAATCCGTTGTTTACCTGTACCTGACCCTTGTCATCCACCCAGGGTACGCGGAACAGGATCTGTCTCTCGGGAGTTACGATTCTCTCCAGCAGAGCGTCCTTACGATATTTTTCCTCATTTGCCTCGATCACAACACGAAGAGATTCCAGAACCTCTTTGACTGCCTGATGGAATTCGGGCTGTGCGGGATTTTTGGCCACTACCATATCAAATACTTCATCAACATATGACATCTGAATGTCCTCCTTCAATTGGTATACAGATTCATGACAACCTGGTTGCCATATGCTTTATTATAAAACGACTTTTTTAATTGTACAATAAACTTTATCCCACTAAATCATAAAAGTTTTGACCGTTTTTCTGTATAATTTGCACAATAAATTATACAAGTATACAATCTGTGCGTTATACTGTTCGTCATTTTACCAAAAGTGTGCTATAGATATTCTTTCAGGGCCCGGATATTACTGTTTTCCATGGCGATAAGTTCCCTTGCCAATGCCCTGCTGGAAGTATCCGCCATCTCTTCGTTATGCGCCAGCACCTTCTCCATCTCCAGCACTCCGTTGTTGCTTCCCTTTATGATCATTTCCGCTATATGTCCCGTGCCGGTATTTAGAAGTGTATTGTATCCGATGCCCATCTTAAGCATCATATTCTCTATAGCATTCGTGCGATAAATCTGTGTTTTGCCTTCTACCAGTTTCTGTACTGCTCTGTCATGCAGTCTGGAATATTGTAGCTCCTGGTCTGCCACTGTCGCAGCCAGACGGTCATCGTAGATTTTATCCGTAACAGCATCCAGTGCTTTCATCGCCATTTCCGTATTACGCTGTATTTCCCGATAGATATTAATTTCCTGTTTGTTCATCAAAAAAGCTCCTTACCGTTTTTGGTAAGAAGCTTTCCCTGAAAATATTTATTTTATTCGTGCAATACGAATTGTTCCGCAGCTACGCTGCTTCCACAATTCTACCTACATTCGGATTCCGCTGATTTGCTGACGCAAATCGCTTCTTCCTCATGTAGGTGCGATTTTCTTAAGTTCATAAGTCGCCGTATGCAAGCATCCGCGAGCTTATGAACTTAGAAAATCTATTGCACATACTCGCTCTTCACATATCCGATCTGGCCGTTGTATTTGATCTTGCTCCAGTCGCCTTCTGTGCCTACCAGCTCTGCGGAATCACCGCCGGAGAGAACTCCCAGTCTGTCTGCTGTCTCGCTGGCCGATGCACGCACGTTAATATTGGTGGTGGCAGTAACTGTTCCGATGGTCTCAGTTCCCGCTGCACTCTCCGCCAGCTGCAGGAACTCTGTCTTGATGTAGCCTTCCTTGCCTTCGTAATCCACCTTGGTCCAGCCGTTAGGACGCTGTTCCAAAACCTGCAGCTTCGTACCGCCGGATACCTTGCCAAGTTTATCTGCCTGCTCACTGTCAGAGCTTCTGACATTCACGGTTGTGGTGGTGGTTACATATTGAGGTCCCTGATCCTCTGCCTCCTGCTGTTCGCCGTTTTCCGTCTGGGTATCCTGTCCGTCCGTGCTGCCTTCCTCTGTTCCGGCTTCTGCGACCTGCGTCTCTCCGGCCACCTGATTGGCAAGCTTCTCGCCTACCGCAATACTTACCTGAGAATCCAGTTCACTGATATACTGCAGCACCTCCGGATGGTCCACCATAAGTTCATTATATTCCACGGTAATCTTATTATTGAATTCCACAACATCATCCTGCGTGCTGACAGTCTTGATATATTCATTTACTTCTTCACTGTTCTCACCACGCTTAATATACAGTCCGCCCTGATCGTTGGTACAGATATAGAGTGCCTGATATCCGGGAACCTCTTCTTCGTGACCCACAAAAGAGATCTTGTAATACACATAGGCGATCACAGACCCTTCCTCCGGTCCCGTCTTGGTATATATTTCCAAAGTAGGATAATAGTCAATGTACTGAGACAGTTCTACATAACGATACATATCCTTATCCGAGATTTCATCGCATACGGAACGAAGTGTTTCTTCATCACCTGTCGCCATGGCATTATAATACGTTGCGATCAGTGTATAAATCGCACCTTCTTCGTTGGCCACCAACGGCACTTCCTCCGTCGCCGTCTCTGTTGCCGTCTCACTGGCTGCGGATGCGATCTCTGCCTCCTGCTGTGCCTCTTTATGCCGGTTACTCAGGCTCAGGCTTACGGATACGGTAATAGCCACCGCCACTACAACTACTGCCGGAAGCACGACCTTATTATGTTTTATGATATAATTGCCGATGGAATGTATTTTCTCTTTCCACATATATAGTCCTTTCCGAATTCTGAAATATTCCTTGAATTGCAAAAAGCCGCAAGCGGCTTCTCTCATCTCTCTCCCTATAATCAAGGTGATGTAAATGCATCCGACAGGAATCGAACCTGCATTAAAGGCGTCGGAGGCCTCCGTTCTATCCATTAGACTACGGATGCAAATATTACAAATTTGTTACATCACCTCGACTATAATATCATAAAACCCTACACATGTCCAGTTAAAATTAAAGTATTTTTACACAGCGTTCCTGGCTGCTGTATAAATAAAGCTGATCCGATAAAATCTCTTCCGGAGTCAGCTCCGTACTGTTTACCTCGACGATCATCTTCTTCAGCTCCTCCGCACTCCGTCCCTGATCTACCGGAAGCAGAATAAATTCATGAACCGAACTGGGAATCAGATAATAATCCCCATCCACCCGTTTAGCCAGCTGCTCCAGCACTTTCGGGTATAAAATGCAGCAGGCACCGTATGTTTTCCCGGCATTTGTCAGGATCAGCATGGGAATCTCCCGTGCCAGATGTTGTCTTACATCTGCCTGAAGCTCCTCCAGCAGTTCCTCCAATGCACTTTCTATCGGCATAATGTCGCAGGGAAAAAGTCTGGGAGTATTTTTCACAGCACAGGCAAACAATTCTCTGTCCGTCACATTCCATGCGGACATATGGTTGTTGTAAATAGGGATCATTCCGTTCTGCACTCCATTGCCATCGTATGCATAGTAAAAACAGGCAGCCAGATCCAGAACGGGAATATATGGCACCTTTTCCAGGAAGCTTCGGTTTTTATCACGATTGATCAGCCGGAAGCATATCCTGTCTTTTACTTTTTCAAAATCCGTGAAAAATGAGATATCGATCTGTTTTCCCACGGCATCTTCTCTGTACACCGTAACGATCTTCCGGATAATATCCGCAAATGTCGCACCTTCCTCATAAGCCTTTAGAAAAGAATTCAGGTATATGGTGGGCATCATGTTTTCCTGCGCCCTGCGAATCATAAGTCCCTGCAGGATCACTCCATTATTCTTCTGTACTTCTCTTAATTCTACGCTGTATTCCTCTCCAAGCGCCTCACTGACTGCACGCTGTACTTTTGTTCTGAAAACGGTCATTTCCATATAAATACCTCCATGTATCTCCGAAAGCGCTGTCTCCCCAGACCGGCTTTTACCCATGTGGTATTTCAAATTGCAACAAAAAAGGCAACAAGTACACCTTCGAAAAAAAGGTCACTCATTGCCTTACAGGTCTTATGCTCGGATATCAGTGATTATGCACGAGACAGATACTCACCGGTTCTGGTGTCGATCTTGATCTTGTCACCCTGGTTAACGAACAGAGGTACAGCTACGGTAGCTCCGGTCTCAACGGTAGCAGGCTTGCTGGCACCGGTAGCGGTATCGCCCTTGAATCCGGGCTCAGTCTCTGTGATCTCCAGTTCTACGAACAGAGGAGGCTCAACGGAGAATACGCTGCCATTGTGAGAGCAGATCTTGCACATCTCGTTCTCTTTTACGAACTTCAGCGCATCGCCTACGGTCTCAGAATTCAGTGCAACCTGATCGTAAGTCTCGGTATCCATGAAGTAGTACAGATCACCATCTTCATACAGATACTGCATATCCTTTCTATCAATACGCGCCTGAGGGCACTTCTCAGTAGGACGGAAGGTCTTCTCAACTACACCGCCACTCTTGATGTTCTTCAGCTTGGTTCTAACGAATGCTGCGCCCTTTCCCGGCTTAACATGCTGGAATTCGATAATCTGGTAAACATTGTTATCATACTCAATGGTAATACCATTTCTGAAATCACCTGCAGAAATCATAATGTATTCCTCCTAATATTTTCACGTCATAATTCTTTAATATTTTAATATAAAAGCATACATATTTCAACTACTTTTGAATATTTTTTTCAAATTTCTCTTAAGAAATCAATTGCCTGCAGATATCCGTCCAGTCCCTGGCCGTAGATCTGCTTATTACATACCGGTGCCGTCACGGAAATCTTGCGAAATTCTTCTCTGCGTGTAATATCGGAAATATGGACTTCCACTTTCGGAATATCCACGCTTGCCAGTGCGTCCCGGATAGCATAACTGTAATGAGTATAAGCTCCCGGATTAATCACAATACCGGTTGTTCCATCAAAATAGGCTTCCTGGATCCTGTCGATAATGGCTCCTTCATGATTGCTCTGGAACGTCTGGATCTCATCCCCGGTCTCCTTTGCCTTTTTGTCGATCAGATCCAACAGATACTGATAATCCTGCGTGCCATAGATTTTCTTCTCACGGATTCCCAGGAAATTCAGGTTAGGGCCGTTGATCACTAAAATTTTCATTTTCTTCTCACGCTCCTTTTTCTTCGGTGCTTCTTTCAGCTTACGAAGCTGCAGCTGCAGTTCCTCTGCCAGTTCATCAGAGTATCCCCTATTTGCATCCAGGATGATATCTGCACATTCCGTATAGATTTTATCCCGTACTGCTAACAGTTCCCGGATTCTTCCAAGCGGATCCTCACATTGCAACAGCGGTCTTGTGGTATCATTTTTGAGTCTCTCATAGACTACTTCCGGTGACACTCTTAAGTATACCACCGTTCCACATTGATGCAACAGGGGACGGTTCACCGGATTGACCGGGGTTCCTCCGCCTACGGACAGAATGTACTCGTATTTTCTACTGCCGCATTTGCGTAAGACTTCCGTCTCCAGTTCCCGGAAATAGGCTTCCCCATCATCCGCAAAAATCTCCGAAATGCTCCTGCCTTCCTGTCTCTCAATCATTTTATCCGTATCTTCCACCGGCATCCGCAGCAGATAGGACAGCTTTAATCCCAGTGTGGTTTTCCCCGATCCCATAAAACCGATCAGGACGATATTCCTGCGCTTGTGCTTCATTTTATTTTCCGTCCTCTGTCTTTTTTGCTTCCTGCATCCGTTCATAGACTTTGTCTGCCAGCCACGATTCAACCTTGCAGCCTGTCCACAGTTCAAACGCAATAATTCCCTGGTACAGCAGCATCTTCGCTCCGTTGTAGGCCTTACCGCCCTGTGCCTCCACCAGCTCCATAAACCGGGTCTTCGGCGGATTGAAGATCAGATCGTAACCGGTATGTACTTTTTCATAAAATGCAGGATCCTCGATCACGGCCGCATCACAGTGGGGATACATGCCCACACTGGTGGCCTGTATTGCAAGATATTGTTTTCCTGCCGGAAGTGTGTCATACGCATCCACAGACATTGCTTTCGCAAATTTCCTGCCGGCGATACGATTGACTTCGTCCGCCACCTCCTGTGCTTTCTGCACCGTACGGTTGAGAAGGATTGCTTCCCTTGCTCCCTTATCCAACAGCAGCATGGCTACGGCTCTCGCCACACCGCCGGCACCCAGGATCAGGACTTTTTCGCCCTTCACCTTCACACCATCTTCACACATGGCGCGGTACAATCCGGGCATATCGGTGTTATATCCCTTATAGCCTGTCTCGGTCCGTACCAGAGTATTCACCGCTCCGATATTCTCTGCCAGCGGATCGATGTCCGTCAGATACGGGATCACATCACTTTTATAAGGAACCGTCACATTTAAACCCAGCAGATTCAGCGCAAAGGCTCCCTTTACAGCATCCTCCAGTCTTCCGTTCTCCACATGGAATGGGACATATGCCAGATTCTCTCCCAGCACCATGGACAGAGTATTATGGATCACCGGTGACAGCGTGTGCTCCACCGGGTTGCCGATCAGTCCACAGGTTCTGGTATAACCATTGATATCATTCAGCATTTTACTTTCCTTTCCGGCGGCATTCTCTATGGTAGAAAAACAGCACTATTTTTTCTAAATATCTCTTCAGTACGATCTGGATCTCTTCCTTAGGATGGATGGGGCGCGTCAGATAGGTCACGATGCCACATTTTTTGGCTCCCCACACATCCGTGAACAGCTGGTCTCCCACAAAAAGTGTAGTATCTTTCGTAGTATGCATCTGCTCCATGGCGCGCAGATAGCCGTCTCTTCCCGGCTTGCCGGCCTTATAAATATAAGAAGCCCCTACCGCGTCCGCAAAGCTTTTCACCCTGGGTTCCTTGTTGTTCGATAATAGAAGCGTCTGAAATCCCAGTTCCCGAAGTCTGCCGAAAAATTCGATCGCCTGCGGTGTCGCCGGTGCCCCATGGGGTACCAGGGTATTATCAATATCAAAAATGATCCCGCGATAACCCTTCCTATATAATGTCTTGTAATCTATGCCATAGGCGGAATCCGCCTCATGATCCGGGTAAAACTGCTGCAGCATATGTCCCGCCTTTCGTTTATTTCCACTATAATATGATGTCGGGGTCAAAAGCCCCCGACTTTGATGTAATCCGCTTTTTCCCACGGGGAGAAGGTCTGAAAGTATGCCTCTTCCAGCGGGATCCACAGCTGTAAAAAGTCCTGTAATCTGTCCTCGCCGTTCCGTTTGCGGATCCGCTCTTCCTGGGTCTTCCCATCAATATCCAGAAATACCCGACGGTCCATATAGTCACCAAATACCGGGTGGCAGCTGTAGGCTCCCTCCACGAATACATAACCGCTATTTTCTACCGGAATCTCTTCTCCCAGGGTCATCCGGGAGCAATCAAATCTCCGATAGGAAAAAGGTCTTCCAGCTCTCAGATTCGGGAGCACTTCCGTTAAAAAGCGTTCATAGTGCACATTTCCTCCGGGCTCGCTTCTGCGTTCCGGTGTCCGAAGTGCAGGCGGCAGGAAAAAATCATCCATATGGATCACATCCCCACCCAGTTCCTTTACCAGTCTTGCAGCCAGTGTCGTCTTCCCGGCCGCGCATCTTCCGTCAATGGCAATGATGCGCACCTCTTTAGGGAGTTCCCGTAATTCCTCTGCCAGATCATTAAAAAATCTTCGCGATCTCATCCACAGCCTCCGCAATGTATTCTCCCAGCCGTCTGCTCTCTACTCCCACGATCGTCGCGTGGCATTTGTTCATGGGGATCAGGACCAGCTTCGCATCACCAGAAGCCACTGCCGCCGCCATCGTGGGTGTGATCTCTCCTAACATGGCATCCGCCATAACGATTCCCATGGGTCCCATGATCACGTCCGCTCTCTTACTGTTATATACCACAGCGTTCTCTCCGGTGGCTCCGCTTGTCACGCCGCTTTTCATCATATTCGCCGTAGCCGTGGCGTTGGTTCCCACAGCGATCAGTTCCGCCTCAGGGAAACGTTCCTTTAATGCCTCCAGCAGGCTTCTGCCTACGCCTCCGCCCTGGCCATCCATTACCATAATACGCATAACCTTACTCCTGTAAAAATAATACTTGTTTCATGATAGCATGGCAGATGCTTTTTTGCAATTTATCTTGACAAAAAAATGCTTACCCTTTATTATAAATTGTGCTTCACGAAGGAGCCTGACGCCAGAAGGCATATTACCCCAGAGGGGGGATTTATGCCGTTCTGGCTTTTTTGTTACTGTTCAGGCTTTTGCACCTCGGAGAGGCTTTTTGCGAATGGAGACTCTGAACAGTTATATCTTATCAGGAGGTTTCATTCCATGAAAAAATTAACCGTTTTAAACAAGAGCATTATCACCGCTCTGTGTGCTGCCTTATGTGTGGTACTGCCTATGGCTCTGCATGCGATCCCTAAGGGTGGCGTCCTGTTCTCTCCCATGCATCTGCCCGTACTGCTGTGCGGTCTGGTCTGCGGAGCTCCTTCCGGTCTCATCTGTGGTATTTTAGGGCCCTTTGTATCCAGTATGCTCACCGGCATGCCCGCTTTCGGCTATATGCCCATCATGATGATCGAGCTGGGACTCTATGGTCTGATCAGTGGTCTGGTCATGCAGCTTCTCCGCAGCGGCAAGCTGGTCATTGATCTGTATGCGGCTTTGATCATCGCCATGCTGGGCGGCCGCGTGATCACCGGAATCCTGCGTGCCCTGATCTTCGCCGGCGGTTCTTACAGCTGGTCTGCCTGGGCTACCGGATATTTCGTATCCTGTCTCCCCGGCATCATCCTTCAGCTGATCTTACTTCCTACCATTTATGTGGCATTGGAACGCGCTCATCTCCTGCCGGTTCGTTACGCTGCTGTTTCTGCTACTGCAGAGGCCGAAGCTGCATAAATCCATACACCATCGAGCCGGCCGGCTCATCGCACTCACAGCAAAATGGCTCCTCTGTCTTACGACAGGAGAGCCATTTTTTGTCTGTAGATCCGTATGAAATACAGGATCTCCGCCACTGCGGTAATGCTCCAGGAGAACATATACAGCAGGTACAGCGACGGAATCGTATGAAAATACGCAAATACCGTATAAACCCAGATCACACGGAATACGCAGGAGCCCATGATGACAATGAACATCGGTACAATACTTTTGCCCAGGGCTCTGGCCGCCGCAATGGTACAGTCCATAAATGCCGAGATGCAATAGGAAAAGCCCATAATCGTCAGACGATACATTCCGGCATCCATAACTGCCGCATCTCTGGTAAACAGAGACAAAAACGGTCTTCCGAAAACCACCAGTGACACTCCCAGGAGCAGACCGATGCCGAAGGAATATGCCAGGCTGATGAGGTAACTGTTCCGCACTCTTTTCTTTTTACCGGCGCCGTAATTCTGCCCCATAAAGCTGCCGCAGGCAGTATAGAATGCTGCCATGACATCATACACCAGTGCATCCGCATTGGAAGCTGCGGAATTGCCTGCCACCATAATAGCGTCGAAGGAATTTACACCCATCTGAACAAAGCTGTTGGCGAACTGGAAGATCACGTTCTGTAATCCGGAAGGCATTCCCAGCTTCAGAATGTCCCCCGTAAGTTCCCGATCCATCCGCAGCTTTCCGGGATGCAGTGCATAGATGTCTTTGCTTCGAAGCAGTGCCTGTAAGATCAGCACAGCGGACACGTATTGGGAAATGATACTTGCTAATGCCACTCCCGCCACATCCATCCGACAGACAATGACGAAGAAAAGATTTAAGATTATATTCAGCACTCCGGAAAATCCCAGATAATACAACGGCTTTTTCGTATTGCCCACCGCACTGTACACAGCGTTACCGAAATTGTAAATTGCCAGTGCCGGCATTCCCAGGTAATAGATCCGCAGGTATAATACCGCTTTGTCCAACAGTTCTTCTTTCGTCTTCAATGCCGTCAGCATCCACTCAGACAAGCCTACCCCCAGCACTAATAACAATACGCCCATGATCAGGCTGACCAGTGCTGCGGAATGGATGGTCTTCGACAGGCTGTCCTTATCTTTTGCACCGTAATATAATGCCGTTAATACATTGATACCGCCGGACAGGCCAATGAGGAACCCGGTAAACATGGTGACCAGCGTCGCCGTGGAGCCCACTGCCCCCAGAGACAAGGATCCCGCGAACTGTCCGATCACTGCAATATCCGCCATATTGAAAAGCACCTGCAGCAGATTAGACAACATCAGCGGCACACTGAAGATCAGTATTTTCTTCCCTAAGGATCCTTCCGTCAGATCCTGCATATTCTGTTTCATCTTTCTTTTATCCTTTTCCCTGTCACTTACTTGATTCCCATTACAATCCTCCCCGCCAGCTTCCACTCTGACGAAAAGAACGGTCAAAAAGCTTTTTTTGCTCTCTGACCGTTCCCTATTCTAGCATATCTTATCTTTGTTTGCTATATTTCTTTTCTATATTTCTTTGCTAGATTTTTCTGCTATATTTATCTGCTATTTTTCTGCTGTATTACGCTGCCTCTTTGTCTGAATTTTTCCCAGCACCGAACAGCTTGCGGATGCAGCTGTAAGCGACCATAACGCCCAGTACCATAAGCAGCACGGCAACGATCAGCTGTAAACCGTCTACCAGGAAGGTTGCCTGTCCGGCAGCCACATTTTTCACCAACGCGATCGTCTTCTGGATCAATGCAGTGAAGGTTACGACTAACATCATTCCCATAGGGAAGTACAGCGTCCAGCCGGTACGGCCGGTAGTTTTTAAAAATACTGCCAGTGCGATCAGTACCAGGGCGGCCAACAGCTGGTTTGCAGAACCGAACAGAGGCCATACATTGTTGTATCCACCCAGAGTCAGCAGATAGCCGAAGAACAGGGTGATCACGGTTGCAAAATACTTATTGGTCAAAACCTTCTGCATGGGAGTCATCTTTGCAGTGTCTGTGGTATCCCCTAAGAACAGCTCCTGGAAGGACATCCGTCCGATTCTTGCGACGGAATCCAGGGAAGTCAGTGCCAGTGCGGATACACACATGGTCATGAATACGGTTGCCACGGTTACGGGAACACCCATTTTCTCCAGGAATCCTGCAACACCGGAGGAGAAAATGGAGAAAGGAGTTCCATCGGGTTTCGTACCGTTCACAGCTACTGCTCCGACTACTACCAGTGCTACCACACCAAGCAGGCTCTCTACGATCATGGCACCATACCCTACCATGGGCATATCTTTTTCATTGCTGATGGTCTTGGAGGAAGTACCGGAGGATACCAGGCTGTGGAATCCGGATACCGCACCGCAGGCGATCGTGACAAACAGCGTCGGGAACAGGCTGCTGTTGCCCACCTGAAAACCGTTAAATGCATTCAGCTCCATATCGGGATGTGCTACGACCACACCGAGTACAGCGCCGATGATCATGCCCAGTAACATAAAGGTGGTCATGTAATCTCTGGGCTGCATCAGAAGCCACATGGGCATTACGGATGCCAGGAACAGGTATGCCATGATGATGTAGATCCATGTGGTCTTGGAAGCATAGATCGGAAGCTTCATGCCTACCGCAAACATCACTACCAGCAGACCGATGGCTACGACTGCCTTGACCCACTCGTTCATTTTTCCAACCTTTTTCTGGATCAGACCGAAGATCACAGCAACCAGGATGAACAACATGGAGATGGATGCTGCACTGCCGTTAGCATATGCCACACCTGCATCTTCCAGTCCGGTACCTACAAAAGTACCTGCCACCATATCGGTAAAGGCTGCGATAACCAACAGCGTGAACAGCCAGCAGAACAGCATGAACAACTTTCTGCCGGTCTTACCGATGTATTTTTCAATGATCATTCCCATGGATTTTCCTTCGTTCTTCACAGAGGCATACAGGGCACCGAAGTCCTGCACCGCACCGAAGAACAAGCCGCCGATCAGAAGCCACAGAAGCACAGGCACCCATCCGAATACCGATGCGAGGATGGGGCCTGTCACAGGGCCTGCCCCGGCGATAGAGGAAAACTGATGAGAAAATACGGTGAATTTGGAGGAAGGCACGAAGTCCTCTCCATCTTCATGGGTAAATGCAGGCGTCTTCGCCTTCTCATCGATTCCCCACTTTTTTGCAAGCCATCTTCCGTAGAAGACATAGCCTGCTACCAGCACTGCCATTGCGATCAGAATGATTACCAAACTGTTCATTTTTGTTTCCTTCTTTCTTGTGTCTTGTTGTTTTGTCGTGACAGAAAGAAAAATTCTGATTGCCCGTAAAACAAAAAAAGCCTTCCGTCTCAGGCACCCTTAAGCACCCAAAGACGAAAAGCTCTAAGCTCTCCGCGTTACCACTTTGCTTGCCATGTTTTATCACATGACCTCTTGTTCCCATCTCCATGAAATACAAATATTTCATTTCCAACAGGCTTCTAAATAACGGTAGAATACCGGTGACACCTACTTAAAATCTTCAGTGCACTTCTCACAGAGGATACTCTGTCATACTCACATACCGTCTCACACCAGCCGACGGCTCTCTGAAATGCTTCCGTATGCAGATCTTGTTCTGCTCATCGAATTTCACTTTCTGTTTGATAGCAACAATACCACTCTGCTTTTATATTGTCAATAACTTTCTTTTCACATTTTCTTGATCTTTTTTATCATTTTCCCTTTTTATCGGCAATCAGCGGTTTGATGGCAGAATAAATCTCACTGGTGCGCTTGCTGTCCTTGAACTCCTTATTTAGGGCATTGTTGATACCCTGCTTGGTCTTGTACTGGCGGATGAATTTTACCACCTGCGGGACGATGGTCTGATCTGTAAGGACTTTTTCTACGGCTAAAGTCAGTTCATCCGGTTCCTCCGCAGGCTTCTTTTCTGCAGGTTTCTTCTCTGCGGGTTTCTTCTCAGTAGGCTTCTTCTCTGCAGCTTTCTTTTCCGCGGTCTTATCATCTGTCTTTGCAACACTCTTCTTTCTCGTGTTGCTCTTTTTCCTTGAAGGCTTCTTCACGGGTTGTGCAGACTCGTCCACCGTCTCAGGCTCCGCGGGTTTCTCGGGTGCATCCGCCTTCTCAGTCTCCGGCTGTACGGGTTCTTGGGTCTCTTTCACCGGCTCCGGCAGTGTGGGCTCCGGCTGTGCGGGCTGCGGCTGCTCTGCCACATCCTCTGCAGTGGTAACGACTGTTTCTGTCTCATTTTCCTCTTCTGTCAGAAGATTCTGCTCTGCCACAGGATTCTTCCCCCATAAAAGGTTACGGATGATCCGCACGGGAACTCCCTGCGCCTTCCAGTACACCATGAGGCTGGTGAAGCCATTGTCCTTGGTCACGATAAAATAATTCGGGTGTATCCCCTCCCTCTGCTGTTCGCAGATCAGATATCCCAGATAGGTTGCCAGCTGGAAATCCAGTGCATTCTTGGTACCCACCGCTACTTTGTGGTAAATGATGTTTGCCTTCGTCTCATTTAATTTCCGATGCAGGTCAAAGGTCATGCTGTCAGCATTATCGCTGTAGAAAATACAGACAGTATCTTCCTCCGTCAAAAGCTCCACGCCTTCCATGCCACGGCTTTTTACATTTTCGAAATCAATCAGATAATATGCCATTACGCTTCCTCCATGCTCGTTGTCCCACTGCCTTCTGTATCCACGGACTTCTCTGTCTGTTCCCCTTCTGTCACCGTCATCTCCACAGCATCCGTCTGTTCTGTCTGTTCAGAAGTCTCTGTATCTCCCATGGGATCTGCCGCTGTTGATGTCTTAGTATCCTCAAGAATTTCCGGCGGCTCCTGCTTTCTCTTCGGAAGCTTTTCGCGGATACTCTCTTTCCAGCCGGAGAATACTTCCTTTGTCCGCTTTTTCCATTCTCTTCTCTTCGCTGCACGCTTCTGTCTGGCTTCTTCCTTTAATTCCAGCTTTTCCTGCTTTTTCGCCTGCTTCGCCAGTGCTTTTTCTTCCAGTTCCACTTCCTTGATGGCAGCCTTTTCGATATCACGGATGTAGCGATTAGCCTTTTTATGATTCTTACGATCCAGTCGATAAGGGTCATACAGGAAATAGGACACCGCTCCCAGCAGCAGAAGCACCACTCCGGCTATCGTAAGCGCCGGTGCGATAAGGGCATACTCTGTAAATCCCAGTTCATAGCACACAAACACGATCAGCATCGCCGGGAACAAGAGCAGATACAGAATCCTCGTCAGGACATCCAATATTGCATGCTGTCTCTTCCCATTGTTCAGCAGCGTTCCCTCGATGGCTGTATAAAAAGCCATGAAAATACATAATTCCGAGCCGAAACCATGGAGATATCCACAGATTCCGGTCAAGATCAGCGACAGAAAAAACATGCCGAACGCTGTTCCCCGATACAGGGCATAACGGTATTCCGTCATTCCCTGCAGCTTGTCCTCACTGATGCCGTGCATCTGGTAGACATCCTTGCGGATCAGGCGTTCAAACTCTTCGTTATACCGCTGCTCCTCTTTGGTATTGCGCAGGTGGTCTTCCACCGCCTTGCTCATCTGCTCAATATATTCCTGCTCCTTACAGATGCGCCTGGTCCGAAGCTGCTCCAACTCATTCTGACGTTTTACTTCCTCTTCCAGCTTACGTACTTTGCCGATTCTGGGATTTTTCACCGTGATCTCCGTAGGCTCCGGGAGCACTGTGCTTTCTTTTTTTCCCTGTTCTTCCTGTTCTTCCATTTTGGGGTCCTCTTTCTGTGTGTGATCCGTTAGTCCTATTATAATTTTTCCCGCGCAGAAAAACAACCTTTAGTTCCCCTTTTCTTCGGTTTTCTCCCAGCCTGCCATCAAGTGCAGTTCCAACGGAACGTTATAATCCGGTTCTCCGCCTTTTTGTGCAAAAAAGCGGGATGCAGGCAGGGTCTCCACCCGTATGTCTCCCTCATCCGTCGTGAGATACCAGCCTGCGAAATGATACCCTTCCCGTTCCGGAGTCGGATATCCACACAGATACACTGTTCCACCGGAATATTTCGGTGTCAGTGCATTATACGTCTGCGATGGTTGTCCTTCCATCGTTCCTCCATTGGCATCCAATACCATTATCATCTGCCATGCAGCAGGATCCTGCGAGTTCCAAACCGCGTGAATATCCACACTGCGGTTGCCTTCCTCATCCGGTTGGATCCTAAGCGCATCCTCTGCGGTAAAGCGTTCCGTAAGCAGACTCCACTTCGGATAGGTATCCTTATCTCCTGAAAAATGTGCCGCCCATCCCAGGAATGCAAAGCCTTCCGGCGTCTCCGGATGCGGCAGAGTGATCACTTCTCCGGCAAGGAGCTGTTCTATGGAGATTTCTCCTTCTTCCAGGATTCTCTCCCAGGCGTCAGCAGTGGGATTGGCCAGGTGCGTCTCATTATAGATCTTGTAATATAAGATGCCGCCTTCCAGAGGATATTGTCCGTCGACAGGTTCTGACGTTTCTGCTATTGCGACGTCTGTTTCTGTCTCTGTTGTCACGGACTGTACATGGTCATTTTCCCTGCTGTCCCGATTCTCTCCGTTTTCATCGGGTGCCTGTATCTCCTCCGTTGTCTGTGCCGGTATTTTCGTCTGATTTGCCTCAGTTCCATACACGCCGCGACCAAGCAGTACACAAGCTGCCAGCATACAGAGTATGCGCATTACCTTTCGCTTCCGACTTTCACTGTGTTCCGGTACCCCTTTTTCCACAGGTTGTTTACTCTGCAGATATTCGTCCGGCAGCGACGGATATTCCGGGGCTATGGAATCCGGCGGGAGTGTCTGGTATTCCGGTAGTATATTGTTTTCCTGTTTCTGCATTTTATTTATCCTATGATATTTATGATCTTCTTTGATCTTCATTTTCTCTTTTATTACCGGATCCACCCATTATTTATTATGCACATCCAACTGCGGGAAGGGGCACTCTACACCCAGCTTTCGAAAGCCCAGCAGCAGATCGTGATTCAGAATACGCATGCCGGAATAGATATTTTTCTCCGAGACTTCCACTACGAACCGGAGCAATACTCCGGAATCCTGCAATGCCTGCACTCCTACATACACAGGAACTTTTTTCATAGTATCTTCATGTGCCTTGTAGATTGACTCAAGGAGTTTCGGAAGTTCACTTTCCAGCTTTTCAAGATCCGTTTCATAAGGAATGCTGATATCGCAGACAGCCTTGGAATAATTGTCGGAGCGGTTCAGGATATTTTTCATTTCGGAATTATTGATGATCTTCACATTGTCACCGGTATCCGTGATACAGGTGGTGCGGATGCCGATGCTCGTCACAGTTCCACGGAAACCGTTCACCTCCACGATGTCTCCCACATTATACTGATTCTCCAGCAGCATAAAAGTTCCTGTCACCACATCCGCGATCAGACTCTCCGCGCTGAAGCCGACGATCAGAGCCAATACTCCGACACTGGCAATGATGGTAGTCATGTTAACTCCGAGGATCGTCAGTCCTGCGCACAGGATCACCAGAAACGCAATATATTTTGTCAGACTGGATAACAGAGAGAGCACAGACCTGACTCTGTGATTCGCCGGTTTGATCAGCCCCAGGATCCATACGATCAGACTTTTTAAGAACAATACCCCGAAGATCAAAAGCAATAATTTACAGACTGCAACTGCATTGACCGTAAATATCCTCCCCAATTCCTCTGTCTGAATCTGTCCGGTTCCCAGCGCGATTCCCATAATAAGTACTAAAAGCACTGCATACACGATTATTTTTTTCACATTTTTCTTCTTATCTTTGTCTTCCATTTTTCCTTTGTTTTCCTCCTTTGCAAACTGCTTTTTGATGGTTCATTTTATCATTTTTGCGGAGCAAAACACAGTTGACAAATGTCTCATTATGGTAATATGTGACTATTTCACAAATATAGTAATGATTCCTATTATTATATTTGTCACTTTATTCCATTTTCTTTTTTCAGGAAAAGAGATATACTATATACAGAAACAAGGAAATGTTTCCATTAACCACAACATAAAAGAAAGGATGATAGATTATGGCAAAATTATATACCATTACTTTAAACGGCGTTACAGAGGATACTTACAACAAGGCAACGGATTATATTCAGGCAAATGCCCTTCGCCTGAACTATCGCCCGGCTGCCTCCACCATTGATGCGGAATTTCCGGATGATATTGATCCCGCCAAAGCTCCGGAGCTTGCTGATGCTGTGATCCGTGAAGTGCATCAGACTCTGTAATTTTTTGATTTTCTTGATTTTTTTGTTGTGCCCGCTAACTTGCGGGCACTTTTCGCATGAAGACCCTTAAGGTTCAAGCGTTTTCCGGTATTCCTCATATAAGATATCCATGTGTAGCCAGTCATAGTGGTTCCGCATATAGTAACAATGCCCCCGGTATCTGCCACTTATTCTGAATCCTGCCTTCTCGTAACACTTAATGGCAGGGGTGTTTGTTTCCAGTACATCCAGATGGACACTATACACTCCCAGCACCATAAAGCAGTACCGCAAGAGTATCTGCACGACTTCGGTTCCAATGCCTTTTCCACGCGCCGCCTTTTCTCCGATGTTAATGGATAACCAGGCTGACATGTCCTCAGTTCGATGGTCAATATGACAATATCCAATCAATGTGTCTGTCTCTTTCTGGACAATTCCCATCCGCATGACAGAATGGTCGTTTACCCAACCGGGCATCCGGGTGATGTCCACCACAGAATGCGCATGCTCTATAAAGACACAGGTGGTTTCATCCGACATCCACTTCGCGTATAAGCCGACTGCCTCCTCATCATCCCTCAGTACGGATAAAAAAATATGATTTCCATCTAATCTGCATATATTTTTACTCATCATGCCACCTTACATTTTCAGCACTCCTATTTCAAGAATTTATTTCTTTTTCCCAACGCAATATAAACTCCTGTATTGTATTTTCATAATCATCCGACTGTTTGAACAACTGGTAAGGACTGTATCTCAATTTCCCAGCTCCCTGTCTCAGTTCCATGACAATGTCTTTCCAATAATCTCCGCCATTGATTATATAACGCTGCGTTCCCGGAAATCTTTCGTCTATGATACTATTTAATATCTCTGTAAATTCTGCCTGGGACACTACTGCTGCCTTATTCACTTCTGTTTTCTTTTCTTTCTCCAATTTTTTTTGCCCTTTTTCATTTTCAGGATATGTTTGACATCCGTTTCTGTAAGGCCATATTTACAGTCCGTCACAAACAGCATCCTCCGCAATAACAAGTTCCCCATTTTCCAGCCTATATCCATACGGAGCAAATCCGCCATTCCATTTACCTTCTCTCGCCTTCTGCTCACGCCCAGCCATTGTCTGCACTCTGATATTTTCCCGCTCCATCTCTGCTACTGCCGCAATGATAGATCGAAAGGCTTGTGAGCATTCTCTGAAATTGTCCAGAATCGTCCAAATCAAATCACACCTTCTATTCTGCTTTCTGCACATAATGTTCTTATTCTTCTCGCAGATATTCCTCATCTCTTTGAAGTTCCAGATAAAGTAATATAATTATCCATTGAATATTCCCAAAACACCACAAAAACAAAGCGTCATGTGATATTTCTAATACTTTACGTCCTAACAATAGTAATAGCAGGTGTGTAAATCCGCTTCCGTCTGCTGATGACGGAAATCTGCCAGATGCTCATCCATCAGAATAACACTTCCATCTTCAGCCATAACCGCTTCTGCATCAGCCTGTGTATAGGTAACCTTGTATCCTGCTTCCGGGCCGTCCAGTACTGCTCCTCCACGGTCTTCATAGCTATTGCTCGGAAGTGCCTTGACATAATCTTCATCTGCTATTGCTCCAAGATAGTCAGATGCTGCCTGAAACTGGGGATAGCTCATACCATCACCAATAAACAGAAAACATATTTCGGTGCTTTTGCTGTTTCTTCTTGCGTCTGCGTTTCTGCAGATACTTCTGTTACGATTGTTTCCTGCTCTGTGCCGGTGACGGTGACTCAGAAGAAGTCTGGTCTGCTGCAGGTGCTCCGGAGCATGCTGCCATAGACATTGCCATTACAACAGCAAGCATACCCTTCATCATACTCTTAATTCTCATAATCGTTTTTCCTCTCTGAAACATGTTTTGTTTTTCCTCTGCTTCACTATACAATACCGTTGTAAAAACCAATGTCCAAAGTAGGAAAAATTGAGTAAATTCCGACACTTATTTTATGTAGTTCTATCTTTATGAGATTTCATCAACATCATAATACTTAAAATCCCGGAAGCA